>Ga0105051_10006322_pt1 | contig 12807 bp, 11 predicted proteins | sample FRY02_FD_78383 | JGI IMG/M metagenome (GOLD analysis project Ga0105051, IMG submission 78383) | Freshwater microbial communities from Lake Fryxell liftoff mats and glacier meltwater in Antarctica - FRY-02 (megahit assembly) | ecosystem: Environmental > Aquatic > Freshwater > Ice > Glacier...
GGCGGGGGCCGCGCGACAATGACAATACTGCGCACCCGGCTTGACCGCCTCGAAGCCAAACGGGGCGGCGCTGGTGCCGGGCCTACGGTGATTTACTTTTGCGACCCCCGAACGGGCGAACCGGGCGCGGCGCTGCTGACGGGCGGCGGCGGGCTTGTGCGCGAACCGGGCGAAACTGTGGAAGCCTTCAAGACGCGGGCGGAGGCCGGGGCCGCTAAACTTATCCGCCTTCATTCGCAGAAATTCAGGGGCAGCCGCGACACGCTGGGGGAAGAATAGGGGGAAGTGATTTTCCGTTTCCCTTATATTTCAATAGCTTAGGTATGATAAATGGCGGAGCGAGAGGGATTCGAACCCTCGAGACGGTTCCCCGCCTACACACTTTCCAGGCGTGCGCCTTCGACCACTCGGCCACCGCTCCGTTGACGGGTCTTTAGCCTGCTAATCGGGGGGGTGACAAGGGGGGCTGTGCAGAAAACCGATGCGCTTGTCAGAAATCCTGCAATTGCCCGCCGCTTTGCGTCAATCAGCCAAAATCAAGGCGACACGGCGGTTCTGGCGGCCCTTGTTTTCAACCTTGCCAAGGGTCACGCGACCAATCTCGGCGGTGCGCGCGACATGGGTGCCGCCGCAGGGTTGCAGATCCACCTCCCCTATCCGCACAAGGCGCACGCGGCCCTGGCCTGTGGGGGGCATCACCGACATGGTTTTGACAAGCCCCGGATTTGCCAGCAATTCCGCATCGGTGATCCAGCTTTCGGACACTGGCAGATCACGGTCGATCAGGCGGTTGAGCGCCTCCTCCACCGCTGCCATATTGGCGGGCGGCTCGGGCATGGCGAAATCGAGCCGGCCTTTGTCGGCCCCGATCTGGCCGCCTGTTACGGGCAAGGGAATGACCACGGACATTAGGTGCAAGGCGGTGTGCACCCGCATGTGGCGGTGCCTGCGGCCCCAATCCAGCACTTGTCGCACCACCGTGCCCACGGGTGGCACCCTATCGGGGGCGGCGGGCAGCAGGCCCACGCCCCCCTCTACCTTCACCGCGGTGGCAATCGCCAGCTTTTGCGCGTCCCAAATCAAATGGCCGCTGTCGCCGGGCTGGCCGCCACCCGTCGGGTAAAACACCGTGCGGTCCAGCACGATCGCACCTTCCGGCGTATGCGCCACCACCACCGCCTCGGCCTCGGCCAGATAGGCATCCTCGCGGAACAAAAGCACGGTCATTCAGCTTTCCTTTTGCGGGTTGGGTTGCGGGTTGGGTTGCGGATTGGAAACCATCTGGGCCAGCGCCTCGGGGTTGCGTAGCCAGATGTCGCGTTGGCCAAAGGGAATCTCGATCCCTTCTTCGGCAAACCGCCGTGCGATTTCGTGGTTGATCTCGGAGCGTACCGTCAGCGAAAAATTCACATCGCGCAAGATCACCCTTATTTCAAAATCCAGACTGTCCGCGCCAAAAGCCATCAGCATAATCGTTGGCGGCGGGTTCAGCACGGCAAGGGGTTGGGCCTCGGCAATCTCTTGCAAAATCCGCTCCACCTTGCGGGTATCGGTGCCGTAGGCCACACCAACCTTTACGATCAAGCGCCCAGACAGGTTGAACCGGGTCCAGTTTGTCACCATGCCCGAAACAAAATCGGAATTTGGAACGATAACATCAGTGCGATCAAACGTCTGGATGCGGGTGGAACGGACAGAGATGGCGCGCACGGTGCCCATCACGCCGTTCACCTCGATCCAGTCGCCTTCGGATATCGGGCGCTCAATCAGCAAGATGATGCCCGCGACAAAGTTCGAGACGATGTTTTGCAAGCCAAAACCGATACCAACCGATAATGCCCCCGCAACAATCGCAAGGCCCGACAGATCAATCCCCGCTGCCGTGATCCCAATCAGCGCGGCCAGAAAAATCCCGATATAGCCAACGCCCGCGACAATTGCATTCTGGCCACCCTGGTCAAGGCTCGTCTTCGGTAGGATCGTGGTTTTCAAGGCACCCTGCAACAGCCGTGTGACAAGCAACCAGAACCCGAACACCACGCTAAGCAAGATGAAATCAGACGGCGAAATCCGGGTGGCCCCGATCTGGAACCCATCGCGCAGCTTCGTGAACACTTCGGTCAGATCCGCAACCCGCGCGCCCCAGATCAGTGCCAGAAACGGCGTGGCGGCAAAGGCCAGAAAGAAGCCGACAAGCACAGGCACAAGCGCATCGCGGCCACGTTCATCGGTGCGGATGACCGCAGCGTAAATCGCCCCAACAAGGTTTTGCAAGGTGAACAGCAAAGCCACCAGACCCAATGACATGATCATCGGGAACAGCATCCCTTGGGCTGCGCGCACATAGCCCACACTGGCCAGAACCGGCCCCAACACCGCCACCACAATGGCCGCTTGGGCCAAAAGACCTATCAGCCGAGCCGAAAAGGGCCGCGTCACCCCCTCTGGCAGCTCCTCATTGACACTGAGCAACAGCAACTTGCCCAGTTTGAACATGAAAAAGCCGGCGATCAAAATTGTAGGATAGGCCAGAACCGAGATTGCAGCCTCACTTAACCGGGCTTCGGCAAACAGCGCGGCGCGCAATTCTTCCAGCGCAAGCACAATGCCCAGCGTTTGCGCCAAAAATCGGCCCTTTGCTCGGTTTTCGCTGGTCAGCCGCAGATGTGTCGGGGCAGCAGAGGCTTGCGGAAAACTGGTCGAGCCAAGCCAGCGGGCGACAAAGATGCCAACGCCGCCAAGAAACAGGGCGGCCACAACCTCTTGCCCGATCTCGCCCGGCATTTCGGTCATCAACACGGCAACAACAAAGGCAAATACGCCCAGTGCCGGGATAATCACTTGCCCGAGCGAAGCCAGAAACGACCAGATTTCGCGCATATTCGAGGTGCCGTGCTCCATCAACCGCACTGAGACCCGTTCGATTATCGCGCGCCCACGCAAGATGGTGATGGCGGCAAAGATCAACAGACCGATTAACAACGGAAGCGCTTCCAGCAGGTCGTCTTGCTTTTCCTTGCTTTGCCAATTGGTCCGCACTTCATCGTTCAACGCTTGGAACGAGGTCATCACGGCGGCGGCTGCGGCCGGCCAATTTGCAGGATTTATCGGCAAAGGCCAAAGCTGCAACAGCGCATCGGTCTTGCGGTTGCGCAATATGCCGTCAATCTCGCCGATCAACCCGTCCGCGCGGCTATATGCCTCGACCGCAGCAATTGCGGGGGCCTGCGCCACTTGGAGCTGTTCGTTGAGGTCATTGCGCCGTGCGGCGATATCTGGAGGCTCAGTTGCCCCTTCTTCGGCGGGGGCGGCGCCCAGCGCATCAAGCTGCGCGCGGATTGTGGAAATGCGGGCAGAATTGGTGCTTTGTGCTGTTAAAAACCGGGTGCGCCAAGCCGCAATTTCGGTCCGCAACGCCTCCAGCCCGGTTTCGGTGGCGGCGGGATCCTCAAGCAAGTCGTCAGCGCTGCGGGCAAACTTATCCCAGGCTTCGAAATCCAAGGGGGCCTGCACCACAGCGGCGTCCGGGTTGGTCTCGTTAGTGGCGGTGCCCTGCGCTGCGGCATAAGGGGCCAGCGCCAGCCATAGCAAACTGATCGCCAAAATCACCCAAGGGCTGCGGTTTTGGTCCGGGGTCTGGTTCATCCTTCAAAGACCACCGGGATGTCTCGGGGGGTACGGTTCAGCCAGTCGGGGACGGGCAGGCCTTTGGAATGCAGAAACTCCGGGTTGTACAACTTGGATTGATAGCGGGTGCCATAATCGCACAGGATGGTCACGATTGTGTGCCCTGGCCCCATGTCGCGCGCCATGCGGATGGCCCCGGCAATGTTAATGCCCGACGACCCGCCAAGGCAAAGCCCCTCATGCGCCATCAGATCGAACACGATCGGCAAAGCCTCGGCGTCGGGGATGCGGTAGCTGTAATCGGGCACCAGCCCTTCAAGGTTCGCGGTGATCCGCCCCTGCCCGATACCTTCGGTGATCGACGACCCCGGGCTGTCCATCTGGCCAGTGGTGTAGAACGCATGAAGCGCCGCCCCTTCCGGGTCCGCAAGCCCGATCTTGACACCGCGTGGCTGCAAGGCCAACGCCACGCCGGCAAGTGTGCCGCCCGAACCGACCGCGCAAATAAACCCGTTCACCTTGCCATCTGTCTGTTCCCACACTTCAGGCCCGGTGGTTTCCACATGGGCCTGACGGTTGGCCACATTATCGAACTGATTGGCCCATATTGCGCCATTGGGTTCGATTTGTGCAAGTTTTTCCGCCAAACGCCCCGAATAGCGCACATAATTGTTCGGATTTTTATAGGGTGCGGCTGGCACTTGTACCAATTCCGCCCCGGCAAGCCGCAGCATATCCTTCTTTTCCTGGCTTTGGGTTTCAGGGATCACGATCACCGTGCGAAACCCCATCGACGCGCCAACCAAGGCCAGCCCGATACCGGTATTGCCCGCCGTGCCTTCCACGATCGTGCCACCGGGTTTCAGATGCCCCTTGGCCACCGCATCACGGATAATATAAAGCGCTGCCCGGTCCTTGACCGATTGGCCGGGATTCATGAACTCTGCCTTGCCCAAAATCTCGCAACCCGTGGCCTCGGACGCCGCGTTAAGACGGATCAGGGGGGTTTTGCCGATGGCATCTGCCAGATCACTGTAAATGCGCATCCGATGTTCCTTTTGCTTTTGCCTATGGTCTACGCAGCCCTGCGCGCAAACTCAAGCCTTTGCCCCCGGATCATACCGGATCACACGGGGTTGTCAGTCTGCGCGCGCAAGCGGGCGCGTTCACGGTCCAGCCAGTAATAGCTTATTAGCAAGGGCGCTGTCGTCGCTTCCCCCCGCGCGATCAGGGCGGCAAAATCCTCAAACCCCATCAAGTGGCCTTTGATATCCTCGGCTTCCTCCTCGGCCCCGCCGATAATCGCGGTGCCATCGGGAAGATCGGTCAGCGCGATGAAGGAATAAAGAAATTCGATTTTTGCACCCGGAGAAGGGTAATAATTGCCAATCGGCAACAGCGCGCCAAGCGTCAGCCCCGCCTCCTCCACCGCCTCTCGCCGTGCAGCATCCTCCGGCGTCTCACCGGGGTCCACGCGGCCTGCAATGGGTTCCAGCTGCCAGGGCTGCGCATCGCCGCGCGCAAAGGGGCCAACGCGAAACTGTTCGATGACCAGCACCCGGTCGCGGACGGGATCATAGGGCAGCACCGTTACGGCATCACCCGAAATGAAGGCCGCGCGCGTGACAACCGGGCTTTGCGTGCCATCAAAGCGGCGGAAGGACAGATCATACTCCTCCACCGCGAAAAACCTGGCGTAAGGGTGGCGAAGGGCCTGCACCTGCACATCACATATAGATGAGGTACGCCGTGTCTGGACTGCCTGCCCCAAAGTTGCCCTTACCCGCCCCGCCCTAACCCGACTGGCCCCACGCACCAACATCGGGCCGCGCCGATCAGCGGGCAAAGCGACCGGGTACTGCGCCATGACATCGCCCGCCGTGGCCACAATCACCGCTCCCCACTGCGCCACCCAATCGGGCAAGGACCAGACCGCGCCCGGATGCCACAGGCTTGGAGCTGGGATATACACCAATGCTTCCACCCCAGAGCCATCTACCAAAACGCGGCGAGATTGGGCGCCACACCCAAAAGGCCCCTCATAATAATCCAGCCGCGCCATATCCTGTGCCGTCAGCCCCGAAAGCAAAAGCCCCTGCGCCGCTGCATCATTTTCCACCACCAAAAAAGGGAAATCATGCCCTTCGGCCCAATAGGCCGCATGGCCGGGCAAACTGGCCCGCTGCGCGGCAGGCAACCGACCCAGAACCGTTTTCAACAGAGGCAAATGGCACAGGGTGCCGTAAACAAACAGCGCTATCATTCCCTCAACTCCAGCGCTGCTTTGCCCATTCGGCACTCAACCCGCCCAAGACACCGCCCACCGCAAGCGTCACGATCACCTCGGGCGTAAGCGCAATGGCACCGTGTTCTAGGGCCAGAGCGAAAATGTCGGTGATCGCCTCCATCGGGCTGTCATAGCGTTTCTTGAAGGCCTTGCGCACCATCAAGACGATGCAAAACACCAGCAAGGCCCAGGCCGTGATCGTCACCGATGTCCGTATCCCATAGCCGGCCGCAGCCCTGTAGCCCCGCCCTGTCAAGCCCCCCATCACAATCCAGCCACAGCACAGACCGATCGCCACATTCATCAAGCTGTATTGGCCATATTGCACCCCTTCCGGCATGCCCAACTTGAACGCCTCACCCGCGAAAAAAGCGGTGGCGGCAAAGATCACAGCAGCGATCAGTCTTGAGATGGTCGGCATTTGGCCCCTGTGCGTCCCCTGGCCGTCCCGCCGCGTTAATCGGGGCGTGTCACGGTAATCTGCGTTACATCGCAGTTTCCGCCCTGAAACGCGCCTGCGCAAGAGGTAAGGTAATAATTCCACATTCGCCGAAAGCGATCATCAAATCCAAGTCGCGCCACATCATCCCAGCGCGCGTTGAACGCCTCATGCCAGCGGCGCAGTGTATCGCTGTAGGATTTGCCAAACTCGACCGAGCTTTTGACATGCAAACCCGCCTTCAACACCTCGGCGCGCAGCACGCTGGGGCTGGGCAGCATCCCCCCCGGAAAGATATGTTTTTGAATGAAATCAACGCCCTTGCGGTACATCTTGAAGCGTTTTTCCTGCAAGGTGATGATTTGCAGGGTCGCATGCCGCCCCGGTTTCAACCGATCGTGCAGGCTGTTGAAATAGACCGGCCAGTATTTCTCGCCCACTGCCTCGAACATCTCAATGCTGGCGGCACCATCATAAAGCCCGGTTTCATCGCGATAATCTTGCAGCTTTATGGTCACACGGTCCGACAGGCCCGCCCGTGCTATTCGCGCCACAGCATAATCGTATTGCGCCTGTGAAATCGTCAGCCCCGTAACCCGCAAACCCCGTTCCTTGGCGGCATATTCCGCAAACCCGCCCCAGCCGCAGCCAATTTCCAGCACATGATCACCCGGTTCCACCCCCATCTGGTCCACCATGGAAGCGTATTTCTGCGCCTGCGCCTTTTCCAAACTCTCCTGCCCGGTGGTGAACAGGGCGGATGAATAGGTCATCGTCTCATCCAGCCACAGCCCATAGAAATCATTCCCGAGGTCATAGTGGTAAGCGATGTTCTTCTTGGAGCCGGCCTTGGAATTGGCGCGCATCAGATGGCGCAGCCGCTCATACATCCGCAAAAGTGCGATGCCATAGAACCCGTCATAAAGCGCATCATTGTCGGCATGGACCAGATCCATGAAGGCTTGCAGATCGGGGCTGGACCACCATCCCTCCAGATATGCGTCCGAAAAACCGATATCGCCTTCCCGGATCAGGCGCGAAAACAGGTCCTTGTTGTGAATTTCCAACACTGCAACCGGCCCTGGCTTGGCCCCTTCCGCTCGAAACCTGCGCCCGTCATCCAAGACAAGGTCAAGCTGCCCGTGGCCAAGCCCCTGAGCCTGCGCAAACACCTGCGCGAAATAACGCGGCAAGTTCTTTTGGCCGGCGGTTGATGTCAGAATGTTCATATTTTATCCCAAGGTTCATGTCAGCATGCAAAGCCGGTCGTATCAATCTACGTCTCATTTATGGCAGAGTTTCGCTCTGCATAGGCTGCAAGCGCTCTTTTTCGCCCTTCCGCCAAATCCACCATGCGGCCCGGATAGCGTGCCTGCGCATCCAGCCCCCAGGCCCGCGGCACGGCGTCAAAATACGCCAGCGCGTCGCGCCCCGGCGCGTGCGCCAGCTCCGCAATGAAGCGGTGGCGGTAGGCAGCACCTTCGTCAAACTTCTCGACTTGGGTTTCGGGGTTGAACACCCGGAAATACAGCGCCGCATCCGGCCCGGAACCGGCGGCCCATTGCCAGCCCATCGCATTTGAGGCCGGATCCCAATCGATCAGGCAGTCTTCAAACCAGCGCAAGCCCACGCGCCAGTCTGTCAGCAAATGCTTGGTGAGGTATGAGGCCGCGATCATCCTTGCGCGGTTGTGCATCGTGCCGGTCACATACATCTCGCGCATAGCGGCATCGACAAAGGGCTCGCCGGTCATACCGCGCCGCCAGCGTTCGGCATCATCACTGTCACCCCGCCAGGCAAAATTGTCCCATTCAGGCCGCCAGTTGCGCGTGGCAATATGGGGCGTATGGTGCAAAAGGTGATAGGCAAATTCGCGCCAGACCAGTTCTTTGAGGAAATGCTCCGCCCCCGCCCGCCCTTCATGCAAGGCGCGCATCCCGCCCAGCCAAACATCTCGGGGGCCTATTTCGCCATAGGTCAGGTTCTCGGACAGGCCCGATGTCGCCGCCTCGGCCGGAAAATCGCGCCGCGCCTTATAACCCTCCACCGGCCCCCCCAGAAAGGCCCTGAGCCGGTTTTGTGCTGCGGCCTCTCCCACATGGGCATGTCCTGCCACCACATCCGCGCCCCGGTTCATCGCCCGGCCAAGCTGCCAATCCTCCAAAGCGTCACTGGCAGGCCAAACCTGCGGGCCCCTCATCGCTTTGGGCGCAGGCATGGGTTCTGCCACACCCCTATCCTTCACCGCGCGCCAGAACGGCGAATACACTTTGTAAAACCCGCCTTGCCCGGTTTGCACCGTCCAAGGCTCAAAGAGCAGATGCCCGGCATGGCTGACAGCTTCCACACCCTCCGCGCGCAGCGCAACCTTCACGCCCGTATCACGCGCTTTGGCGTCAGGGTCATAAAGCCTGCCCCAATGCACTGCCCCCGCCCCCGTCTCGGCGATAAGGGCGCGCAAAACCTCCAAGGCCGGGCCTCGCCGCAAAATCAACCGCGACCCAACCCCCGTCAAAGCCTGCGTAAGGGCTTCAACGCCAAGCCCCAGCCGCCACTTGGGCGCCGCCCCAAGGCGTTCCGTTTCAGGATCAAGAATAAATACCGGGATCACCTCGCGCCCCGACGCCACCGCCTGCGCCAGCAGCGGGTTATCGCGCAACCGCAAATCTCGCCGCACCCACCAAATCAAGGGCCTCATCACTGGGCTCCTCTCATCACTGGTCTCTTCTCAACACTGGCTTGATCATAGGGCTCCGCTGCCTGCCTTTAACACTCTACGAACCCAACTGCGCACTGGATCACTCCTCGTCTCATCTGTTCAAAAATATCCCACGGGGGGGAAGCCGGGCTTTTGCGAAGGCAAAAGACAGGCAAGGGGGGCGTGAAGCCCCCCCTCCCTTCGCTGCAACACACCACACCCTATAACACCGCATCCAAAGCCGTTCGCAAGCGTGTCACCTCATCAGCAGTGGTGTAATGCACAAAACTCAACCGCAAGACGCCCGCCCCCGGGTCAATCCCCATCCCTTCCAACGCCCGCACGGCATAGAAATCGCCACCCCCCGCCATGATCCCATGCGCCGCCAGCGCCCGCGCAACAGGCTCTGCCGCGCGGTCAAGCGCCACGGCCACGGTGGGCGCACGCGCGCCTGCATCGCGCGGCCCGATCAGGCGCAGATCATTGCGCTGGCCCAGATGGTCCAAAAGCGGCTGCAACAGCGCCACCTCATGGGCGCGCATCAGATCATGCACCGCGTTATTGCGCGCAAGCGGCCCCGCCATGCCAGCCGCACCCTTATCGGGCGCGTGATGCGCATAAAGTGCGTCGATGTAATCCGCCATCCCGGCACAGGCCGCAATCTGCGCATGGTCCGGCCCGGCGGGGGTGAAGCGTTTGTACAAAACGCCTTCGTTGAAATAGTGGCATTGCGCGGGCAAGGCAGCCCCCACTTCGCGCCGGATCACCATGATGCCTTGATGCGGGCCGTAGGTTTTATACGCTAAAAACAGATAGATATCGGCGCCAAGCGCGGCCATATCGGGAAAGCCATGCGGCGCATAGCTGACCCCGTCAACGCAGGTATAGGCCCCCGCCGCCCGCGCCATCGCGCAAATCTCAGCCACCGGGTTCACCTCGGCCACCACGTTGGAACAATGCGGGAAACAGACCATCTGCACGCGCCCATCTGCCAACAATGCCGCCAGATCATCCAGATCCAGATGCCCGGTCTGTGGGTCGATCCGCCATTCGCGCAGCTCCACCCCGTCTTGGGCAAGCCTGCGCCACACCCCGGAATTCGCCTCATGATCCTGGTTGGTGACAACCACCGCCCCGCCCTTATCGGCAATCATGCGCCGCAAGGCCTGCGCCAGAACGAAGGTATTGGCGCTGGTGGACGGGCCGAAGGACACCTCATCCGCATCCACCCCCATCATCGCGGCCAATCGCGCGCGGGCCTCGTCCATCTCGGCGCCGGCCAATTCCGAGACGGGGTATGGCGCATAGGGCTGCACTTTTCGCTCGGTGTAAAACCGCGTCAATCGGTCAATCACCTGCCCGCAAGTGTACGATCCGCCAGCATTTTCAAAGAAGGCCTGCCCTTGAAGCCCGGCCGTTTGAAAGGCTGGAAACTGGCTGCGCACGAAATTCACGTCTAATTGCATCATCTGTCCCCATTGCTTGCGGCGATACTAGCCATGCAACGGCCCCCCGCAACCCACTTCTCCGCATAAAAATGACAGCCCCTCCCGCCATTTCCCCTTGAGCGCCCCCGCCTTAGCCCCTACCTTTCCCGCAGAGGCAGCAGGGGACAACCGCTGCCCAGTCCAAAAACGCAGTCCAACAAAACAGTCCAACACCAAGGGGATCCCGATGAAAACACACACCAAACTGATGCTTGGCGCGGCCTTGGCCTTTGCGCTTCCGATGAATGCCGCCTATGCCGCCGACCCGGAGTTGATCGTTTTCGACTGGGCCGGGTTCGAGGATGAAAACCTGATCAAGGCCTATGTTGAAAAGCATGGCCAGATGCCGACCTATGCGCTGTTTGGCGATGATGATGAAGCCTTTCAAAAGGTATCCTCGGGCTTCAAGGCCGATGTGGCGCATCCTTGCTCGCAGATGGTGTCCAAATACCGCGATGCCGGGCTGATCGAGCCTTGGGATGTGTCGCGCATTCCGAACTTTGGCGAAATTGCCCCGCGTTTTCTGAATTCTCCGGTCTTCAAGGATGATACGGGCGTTTGGTACATCCCCACCGATTATGCCTATACCGCGATTGCCTGGAACACTGCAGATGTCCCGGCCGAGGATGTGACCAGCCTGCAAGTGTTCCACAACCCGAAATACGCGGGCCGCATTTCCCTGCCCGACAACACAGATGATGTATGGTCGCTTGCCCTTTTGGCCACAGGTGTTTCCGATTGGTCCGCCGTGACCGAAGAGCAGTTTCAGGCCGCCGCTGCCTGGTTGCGTGTCGCGCATGAAAACGTGGTAGCCTATTGGGCCGACCCTTCCGAGTTGTCCCAGCTTATGGCAGGCGGTCAGGTTCAGATCGCTTGGTCGTGGAACGATTCCATCGCTTTGATGCGCGAAGAAGGGTTCCCCGTCGGCTTTCAGCGGCAAGCGACCGAGGGGGCGGCGACATGGTTTTGCGGCTATGTGAACTTCAAGGATGCGCCGGGGTCCGAAGACAAAGCCTATGACTTCATCAATGCCTGGCTGGATCACGGTTCGGCGCGCGGTTTGATGGACGGGTTTGGCTACGCCCATACCAATGAGGTGGCCATGGCCGAAATTCCGCTGGATGATATGGTCACGGCCGATGTAAGCCCTATCGAAACCACGCTTTTGTCCCAAACCCCGATCGACTCCACGATGCGCGACCGGATGCTGGAAGAGTTTGAGAAGATCAAGGCAGGCTTCTGATCTGACGCAATAGGCTTGAACGCAAAGGTCTTGAACAAGGCCCGCCCGGTGCACTCCGGGCGGGCTTTTTCATATCCATCCCTGCCCGCAAGCTGGCCCATCAGTCCAGAAAAATCCAAAGCCCAGCCAAAATCACCACCAGATAGACGATCATGTTGAACATGGAACGGATCAGCCCGGCGTCCGCGGTCGGTTCCAAGCCAAACCACTGGCAAATCTTGGTTCCCGGCCAAAGCAGCGCATCAGCAATCTTTGTCATATCCCACCTCAATATCCGCATTCTATATACCTATTATATATGCCTTTTAAATGCGCATTACAAATGCTAATTAAAAGTCATGCAATTGGACAAATTCACGGATTATGGTTTGCGCGTGCTTGTCACGCTTGCCACCCGCGCGCCCGACAGGGTGGCGACGGCAGATATCGCGCGGATTTACGGGCTGTCGGCCAACCATCTGGCCAAGGTCGCAACCGCGCTCGTCCGGGGCGGGTTCGCGCTGTCGGAACGCGGCCGGGGCGGAGGCCTGACCCTGTCGCGGCCAGCAGATGCCATCAATATCGGTGCCGTCCTGCGCGCGATGAAACAGGGCGTGCCGGTGGCGGAATGCTTTGCCTCGGATGGTGCTTCGGGCGGGACACCGGGCGGGGCCTGCCTGATCTTGCCCGCCTGCGGCCTGCGCGCACCCTTGGCCGAGGCACAAGAGGCGTTTTTCGCCAGCCTTGACCGCTACACCCTTGCCGATGTCACCCGCCAACGCAGCGCTTTGGCGGCATTGCTGGCGCGCTGAAACACCAGCAATTCGCGCCCGCGGAAAGGGAAATATCGCCTGCCACGGGCGTAAGGGGCGCGCCCGGATCATCGCATTTCGGCAAGGCGGCCAGCAACTCTTGCTTAAAGCGGTCCCGCCAAAAACCTGAATCGCGGGGATTCCCAGGCGCATGATTTTGTGAGTCATCCTGATTGGGAGGATGGATCATGTCAGCACCATTGCCATATGCGCTTCGTGCGCGGTTTCAGCGATA
>Ga0105051_10006323_pt1 | contig 12805 bp, 19 predicted proteins | sample FRY02_FD_78383 | JGI IMG/M metagenome (GOLD analysis project Ga0105051, IMG submission 78383) | Freshwater microbial communities from Lake Fryxell liftoff mats and glacier meltwater in Antarctica - FRY-02 (megahit assembly) | ecosystem: Environmental > Aquatic > Freshwater > Ice > Glacier...
AACAGCATCGTCGAAGAACTTGAAGATCCAGAAAACGTAGAAGAACGCGGTGACTTGTTGATAGCAGTAGAAGATCTGATTGACGCCGCGCAATACGTCACTAGCGTTGGTCGCTATGTCGCTTGGCAAGACGAAGAAGAAAACGAGAGTGAAGACGTAGATTTAGACGCAGACGGCAACGAATACTAGTGGAAGACGATAACTGGATCTACGAGCTTATGCCAGAAGCCGAGGCTGATCAGATCAATGCTGAAAGCATAGTGACAGCTGCCAGAGAGCAGGGCGGCGTTACGCTAGAGCTTCACGCTTCCGATGAGGTCGCCATACAGATGTGCCTCGCGTATAAATCTGCGTTGTCCGGTGACACGGCAGCTTGGTCGACTATTCAAGTTTTCCTTGGCGGTATCCTCGAATTGCTAGAGACGCATCTCTTTGAGGAAGGTATCAACCCCTACGAAGACAGCGGTCAATAGCTCAGACCCGATACGATAATACGTATGAGTATTCACGAGCGTCTCCCGACAAGCACTGTAACTACGACAATGACTACGAGCACCAGCTTCACTGATCCGGTTTACGTCGTTATATCCACGCACGAATCACACATCTGTCCGCAGCGTAGCAGAAGAGCCGCAGACTGGCGAAAATAAGTGAAGCAAATGCTAGTCTGCCTACTCGAACACCTGTTATATTTGTATTGAACCCCAGTTGAAATTTCTGGGTTGATCTGAGCGGTGCTTTGCTTCGCCGCAGCGTGGGTTGTTCGCCCCGGAGCTACTCGCGTTCCAGACGTGGAGCAATCGGGTCCGGGGCGTTCACCAATTCCATTTCATAGTGATATGATTACGGCATACCCCTCGCGGTGCTTCGGCTACGCGACTCAAGCGTTCGGTGGTCCTCCGCTTAGTGAGGCCCCGGGCGCTTTTGTTTACGGCTCGATAAAAATGCACTCTCCGGGGCAAACTTCAGCAGACTCAATGACAGCATCTAAGAGGGCCTCTGGAATATTCGCCATTCCGGCGGCTCCTTCCGGATTGCCAACCATGTTAGCGTAGATCTTCCCCGGCTCTTGGACGTAGGCAAGGCCGTCTGACATCATCACAAAAACTTCTGGGCAAATCTCAGCACATATTCCATCCCCAGTACAGAGATCAGCATCAATCCAAACTTTCACAGCAACACCGTGCTCGCGTCCGCTATTGCCGCCGCCTCTTGTCTTCTGACGGCACCAACACACCCAACAGAACAATAGAGTTCCGTTTTATATTCTCTAATAATTCCGCGCCGCGTTGACGATTTACACATAGGGCACGTAAATCCAGATGTTTTACTTAAGCTTATATATTGAACGCATTTTCCATTGTCAACAACAACAGTTTTATCAGTGTTTGATACGTTTCGCTTCGCCGGTTTATTGGACATTGTTTGCTCCTTCTGTACCAGCGCACATATTTTGATCAGCCCGAACACGCATTACTGCTCTCCCTCGTTGTCGTACGGAGTCCACGCTAACCGTTCTAAGAACCAGTGACCACCATTGATGACATCAGCCAGTGCGTCTTCCCCCACAGGGTAGCCGCCCCAGCTGTCGCATCCAACGTCTATCATCTCCTCTTTCGTCCTCCACCGGCCGTGTGTGTGCCCGTGCAGCAATATTCCGCCTCGCTTCGGCCTGTGCTCACTATAGCGATCTTTAAACGTCGTGTCACCAACACGAGGGAAGTGGCAGAGTGTAACAGCCCATCTGTCAATCGTCGTAGTGACTTGGCCATAAAGAATCTCAGAGATGCCGGCATCAAAATATGGCGCCTCACATCTTTTACGTTTGTCACTCCCGGGTGCAGTCCCAAACATCTTGTCGTGATTTCCACAAAGAAGTGTTTTCACCCCGTTCAGTTTCTCGACGTATCTGAGACTGTCTGCGAGTTTCCCCATACATAAGTCGCCTAGCAACATCACAGTGTCCTCTGGTTTGACAACACTGTTGTAACGATAGACCATGTCTTCGTTCATGTCTGAGACATCCTTCTGCGGACGCCCACAAAACTCGATGATGTTAGCGTGGCCGTAATGCTGATCGCTCGTGTACCAGTTGTAGCGTTTCACCTATCGATTATATCGTGCGCCAATAGCGTATCAAGAGTGTACTTCCAGTGCCAATACAATACCTAAACAGGTATAGTTTTGACACTTAAGCCCCAACTGTGGCATAATACTTACTCAACCGGGCAGACATGGTCGCTCCCCTTCCCATCAACCTCAACCTTAATCCCATCGATGTCTTCGTCATCTCATCATTCAACAATAACCGCGCCTGGCTTTTTGCCTTAGCTCTGCTGTCTGTACCGTGGCCTTGAGCTCACCCACACTAGCCCGCACGGCACTAGTATACACAGCCCCATCAACGTCGTCCAGAGTACCGTAGCCGTCGTCACAAACGCCCACAACAACCACACGGCGCTAAACAAAAAAGTAACCAGTCCCCAGACGAAATAAAATAGTTCCATTCAGCGATTATACGTCGGAGGTATGGTGACAACGCAACGTGGACCCAGATATTTGAACCAGACGCAGAAGACAATACGACGAAATACCAAGAGACGCTACAGACATTTTTTGCAGCGAGCCGCGTAGTTGGCCCATCACACAGCGTATAATCAACTCGCCAGGGTTAGCTCAAAAGAAGAGCCCGCAATTTTACTGCGGAGCGTTCCAGGTGCAATGCCGGGAACCCTGGCACTTACTACGAAAACACAGGAGCAACAGTGACAACAGAAATCGAATGCCACCCCAACCCACTTCATGATACAGTAATCAGTACGGAGTGTAGCGCAGTTGGTAGCGTGTCTGGTTTGGGACCAGAAGGCCGGTGGTTCGAGCCCGCCCACCCCGACGAAAGTATATGCCCGTGGAGCTGGTTGGGACTAGCGTCACATTTGTAACGTGAATTTAGTAGGTTCGAACCCTATCACGGGCTCAAAGCGCGAATCACTTGAAGATGCGTAGAGATGAACGACGCGCAGGAAAAGAAGTACAGCAATAACCCAACTTTAGCGCAGCATTCATGGTATAGTTATTAGTAATTCAGTGTGACTTGCGTGCCACATTTGAACAGGAGTCTCAGTCGCCGATTGGTTTCCTGCTAAATTCGCCACACTCCCACGCAAGGGAAAATGTGGATATGCAGGCGGCCGACTGGGATTCCACATCTACACGATGATGTAGTGTTTCTCGCCGGGTTAGCTCAATTAGTAGAGCGCGCCGACAGTAAGCGCAGATCCCGGGTCGATTCCGGGACTCGGCAATAGCACAATAATGTAGATCAAGATCCCACCCTAATAGAGTGTTATAATAGTACTTCACATAGCGGAATAGGGCAGTGGTCAGCCCGTCACCCTCATAAGGTGAAGGTCGTCAGTTCGAATCTGGCTTCCGCCACGAATACATGACAAAAGGAAACACAATGACAAAGAAAAAACTAAAGTACAAAGCAAACTACGCTTCGTACAGGTCGCTATACACAGCAACATCAAAAAAGTGCCCGGTCGTGAAAATAGAGTTTACCAGAGGCGGCGGCATACATCAAGCGTACAACGTAATTACGATTTACAGCACGCGCAACGTTCGAATAGGTTCACTACACTGGGCGGCACGGTCAGGAAAAATAGTGGCCATTGATGTTGAACCACGCTACCACCGCCGTGGTATCGCAACGCTGATGTGGAACGAGGCGCAGTATCAGGCGCGGTGCGTGCGCGGCGTCTCATCACCCAAGCAGTCAGACTACCGCACCGCCCCCGGCGACAAATGGGCGCGCTCTATTAGTAAACGTCTCCCCCACAATAAACTACCTCGCGATCACGAACTCGTAGACTAATAACAAAATGATTACATTGACTGGTAAAGATCCGTCTAGTGACGCCGGCAAAAAGCTCCAGTGCACACGCGAAAAAATGATTGTTATCGATTTGTATGTTGCTACTAGGCACGACGGCTTCCCTCCGCTGCCAACAGATTCACACAACTACCCACACGGGTTCAGCAAAAATATCACCTACGCTCTTGGCCTCGCTCTTTATGACGATGTTGCGGATGACGCTGTCACACGCTACATAAAAAGTACAAAATGTCTATAACACCTAGGCCAAAACAACGATGCACATGCGGGCGTATCAGCGACAGTGACAGCAAGTATCTGGCAAATGGGGACGTGTTTATAGGCACTGGAGGTGGCAGCGGCGGCGGAGCGTCTGTATCTGGTGCTGGCGCCGCGGGTGGCGGCGGCAGCGGCGTAGTATTCACTGGCGGCACAGGTGGTGTTGGCACCGGCGGTACTACCACAACCACACCAATCATGTGGACATCGGCTTCCACCTTTCCCACAGATCTGTTTCACAAAGTCTACACAACGGGTGGCACCACAACAATCAACCCGTCACTCACCCCCACTATAACAATCACAGACAAAACAGCCTGGGTCGACTCCGCGGGCTCGACCCTCGCTGATTGCCGAATATGCAACAATACCGGCTGGGAACAAACACCACCTAACGCGACAACTGATCTTGAACCCGACGACATTCGTTGTTTTGCGGCCTTCCTCGTCGATTGTGGTGGATACACTTTTGCATGATAGAATAGCTACATGGCACAAGATATTACAGACATAGACACACCCGCGGAATTCGCTGAATTTCTCAGAATCCTAGTAGACATAATGGCATCAGAAAAGGTTCAAGTAATAGTCCTGCCGGAGTTGCTATCTCAAGCAGCGGATCTGATAGACGGGCTCGACGCTTTACTAAGCAGCAATAAGTGATATAATTTAATTCAAGGTGTAACAACAAACACAATGACAAACGAAAGAGGAATAGCGCATGATCACTCTCGAGGAGAACTATGAAGACCTACTCACGCTCATCGATAAAGCGCTTATCACTACGTCGTCTCGTAGCCTGGTCCCGTCGAGTGAGTTTGAGAATCTACTTCTGGATATGCGCTCGCTAATAACAACAAGCTCGAGCAGCAACTAGACGCTAAAACTATCGAGCGCTTATGCGCTCAGCCTCAAAGTCAATAAAGCTATTGCGTGAGTGTGTGTTGTCATAGCCGTCAACAGATTTTAGAAGTAGTGTGTGTGTCGCCGCAATCGCAGCACTTGAGAGTAGTAAAAAGATTAACATAGCATCATTATAGCGCTACTAATCACAAATAGATACTCTGTACGCGCAGTATCTCTATAATAGATAGGTGCGATCTTTCGAGTACGGCGACGTTTCTGCACGCGCACTGGTATATAATAAACCAGCAACATACAACAACTACTAAGGGATACATGATCACCACAACAATTGAAGATGAAGCTAGACTTATTGCACAATACGTAGAAAAGCTCGCGCCTCTAGTCTCGCTGGCACAAAAAGCATACGGCCGGAAAAATCAAATTACACCGGCGCATAACGCTAGTCGTGAGTACACTCAGATCTTAGTAGAGTACCACAAAACTGGTGGCAGCCTCGTGAGGCTAGGCAAAGCATTGAAAGTTTCATATTCCGGCATTGCCCGTCGCGTTGCAATGGCCGATGGCCCTCCCATTAGCAATTCTAGTGCACGGAGCAGAGCTACACCACTGGAAGTACATCTCGCTGTGGAACGTGTCAAATCTGCAAAACTAGGGCCCTCTAGGCAGTACCACGCGCAACTCGCGCACGAGTACTACAACAATCACATATCGCTGGCAGCTATCGCAACTGGCCTCGGCATCAAGAACTCGTTCCCGCTCTATTACGGGATCCAGCGACACCTTAAGCGAGCACTCGACAAGTAAAGACACTAGCAACATCAACGACAAAGGAGACAGCAATGATTGAATCAAAATTACAGGCACGTCGCATCGCGTCACAGACCGAAGCAGTTGATGTCGATTTACTAGTCCAAGAGTTGGCGATGGCTCACGGGCATATCGAACATTTGCATGGGCAATACGAAAGTTTGGTGGGGTCGTACCACGACAAACAAGACGAAATAGAGCGGCTGCAACTAATCGTTGCCCGCCTACAAGTAGGCGAACGACCGAAGGGAGTAGACAGCAATGAGTGAACCAGCGGTGACACAACTTCAATTTGCACACGCCGAAATAGAACGGCTACAAGCGTTGCTCGAACGGGTGAAAGAACTTGCCGAAACATTTTATACAACCTCGCGCATTGGCACCGATTTCAGCAGGTATCGCGAAGGCTATAACTCTGGACTTACTAGTTGCCGAAATGATCTGCTTAAGCTACTAACAAGCTAACAAAGTGATATATAGTCACATTATGTTATACTTACTTGTTGCTGTTCTCGCGTTCGCTGCTGGCCATGTCCATTGCATCTGGTTTATCCGACCGGATATCCGCAAACTACAGCGCGAAATAGATAAGCTTAAGCGGGGCGTAGTCATCAATATATCTAACGAGAAATAGACTCTTCAGAGAGAGCTTTAATTTTAATCCGTTCACGCTGGTTCCTCGCTCGTTGACGGCGCTCGAGTGTGACATCAGTTAGAAACCCTGCCGCGAATCTTTCATCTTCAGTTTCGCCTCCCCAAACCCCGTGCTCTCGGTAGTGGCGGCCATACGCTTTACATTGAACTCTAACTGGACAAGTGCCACATATAGCCTTTGCCGTCTTCTCACGCCGCTTCCTCTGCTGGGGCTTCTCAAATAATAGCCCGAAAAATGGGGCATTTGCCCCGCGGCACTCGGCCAACTCGAACCAACCAGCATTTTGTCGTAGATCATCAGTGTTCATGACCATAACCTAACACGCTCAGCACGCAATGCGCCTGGCCTACGAAAAGCTATTTCGTATTTTCTGTAATAAACGCAATTTCACACGAGTCTGTCGAGCAAAACGCTTCCCCAACAGCATCAACCGCCATTCCTGCGTACACTCTAGAGAAATCAATTGGACGCAATGAAGCGCGCGCGAGATTATACATTTCTTCGCTGATCTGAGTGTACGGCATCTGAGGATACGTCTTATTTCCACTCGGCAAAAACGACACCGTCTTAAGCTGCCCGTCATACATGTGCAGCACTGTTCCAACATGCTGCGCCTCTGTCTCAGGATCAAACGAAATAGTCACTGAAACGGAGTTATCAGACCAGTAACGCTGTGCAGTTGCAGCAAGCGACATCTTTTCAAATATAGTCACATCTTTCTCAGCCCGTGCCGCATTTGACTTAATTGGAAAGAACACAACTGATGTAGTACTAGGAGATTCTGACGCCGGTTCAGTGCGGTACTTCGCCTTCTTAAATAGCGGGAGCATCGGGTCTGTGTTTGCGAAACGAATTGCGCGATTGAAGTACTTTCCACCTGGTGTCCAGTGAACTCCTGGCGACTCACCGGCAAGTATCGATACTGTGCCAGACGGTTTAACCGTAGTAATCTTGATTGATTCTCTAACACCTAACCATTCAGAATAGATGTTGTCATACTTCTTCAACGTTGCGTACCCGGCGTTCATCCATTCACGGAGTACTGGCAGCCCGTTTCCGTCTGTGAAGTCCGCAACACCAGACATCGACGTTCCGATCCTCCGGTTGCGTTGCATAATTGCATTTGTCTCTTCCCAGTGCGTTGGCAATAGCGTCACGCTTTTAGCGTATAGATACGCGAACTTCAGTGTTCGTAAATAGTCACTCAACGAGTCGTGGCGACCAAGGTATGTTTCAACGAGCGTGCAACACTCATACGACTCAAGGCTTTGCTCAGCGCAAGGATTGTACCCAGCAACGCGCCAGTCTTTGTTGTTCTCTGGATCTGCTAAGCGACCATACTTGCGCGATACGTCCATCCAAAGAACACCGGGCTCCCCATTGCGGGCGATCCCGTCAATGACAGGAGACAGATCGGCACCAACAGTTGTCTCAACAGAATTGTTTGACATCCAACCCCACCCGGGTGAAGCAGGGTCGTATGAATTTCGCTCAGGGTACCGCTCAGCGTTTTTAAGGTTCAAGAATTCGTCGTCGTCAATCTGGCCAATCAATAGTTCCGCGGAGCGGCGTACATTGCCAGACACCACACAAACACCAATCAAGTTGCCTATGTCCGCAATATCTCGACGTGTAAGTTTTTCTCCGTCTCGACCCGCGAATAGCTGTGTGATGTACTTGTGCAACAGCCGTAGTGGTTCTGGACCTGCAGCAGTTCCACCAAACGATGAAATCGGTTCACCGGCTTTACGGATCAATGAGTAATCAAACCAAGACATCGGTTGTTCAGCCCGTAGGAACGAGTTGATTAGCATTGATACCGACTCAACCCAACCTTCCCGCGTGTCGGGGATCATGTAGTCAACGCTGGCCGCTAAAGGAGTGTAAATGGTGAAGTCTTTGTCTGCACCTTTGTTATCAAACCCAACACCAACACCAAGCATTGACGCCTCCATAAGGAACGCAAACGGCCGTGCGGGGTTGATTTTTGTCATCTCGTTCGTTGATACAAATGCACAATTCTGTAAAGCCGCAGAGTTGCGTTGGACGTTTACAAGAGGTGTCCCCATTACCCATAGGCCACGGCCTGGTGGTGTCCACTTAAGGTTAAATAACCGATCGAATGCTTCCTTTGCGCTGGCTTGTGCCTTAGCGTCGTTCCACGGTAGGCGCTGGCTTTTACAGTGGTCTTTCTGTATCGAGTACATCCCATTAATGACTCGCTCACAAACATCAGACCAAGTTTCTTTTGTCCTGTCATCTTTGAGTCTCGAGTACGTGCGAAGAAACGTGATCTCACCAACTGAGTTTCCAGCAGCGTCAGTGTAGCCAAATGGCGCTTTTCTGCTGCGGTATTGAGCTACGTAGTCGTCTGTAATGCGGAATGAAAAAATTGACGGCACGGTGTCCTTTCAGACGATTAAACTAGAATATGTCACTCTATCAGGCCACGCCCGAACCATAACAATTGATCGTACATTTCCTTGCATTTTGAGCACGTTGGGAATCCATCTGGTGCACGAGTAGGGATCCAGACCTTCCCGCACATAGCAATGATTGGCTTCCCCGTAACGAATGCTCTTGTAATCGCATTCTTCTCTGCGTAGTGCGCAAACTTGTCGTGGTCACCATATTCGTGCAAAAATATAACTTCGTCTACATCAGCTGTTATACCCACGGTTATACCTGACACCACGGGCAAAAGTAGAGCGTTCGACCGGCCATTTTTTGAGAACATGTTGTGTGATGGCATACACGACAACCAATACTCGCTCGCTTGTACACATAGCTACTTTGATTATATTTTCCTTCGCCGAGCTCTTCTTCATACAAATGTTCTTTTGCTACCGTACGAACACACCCGTCCTCTGCGCCAAGTGCAAACAATCGCACAGCGTGTTCCCATATGCAATAAAAGCGCTCTTTTTCCATGTACTTACCAAGGATAAACGGCGACTGATTCGCTAAGAACAATAGCTCAGCGCGGTAAATGTTACCGATGCCAGCAATGATCGATTGGTCCATTAGCAACACGCCAATCTCTTTTTTGCTTTTCTTAATCTTCAACCAAGCAGCTTCTGGATCTGCATCGTCTCTAAGTGGATCTTCGCCCAGACTCCGTAGTTTTGCAGCGTATTGTTCTGGAGTAAAGATTTCGCACACGGCCGGTCCAACAACATCTGACGAGTAGAGATCATTTATAAGTCTCAATCGTGTTGTCGCGGCGTACGGCTGATTCATGTGGATCTTATTGTGTATCCAACCATACAACCCAAGGTGTATATGCACGATGTCATCATCGAAATGCAGAAACAAATGTTTTCCCTTACAGGTGACGTCTGTGACTTCGCGGCCATCTATTCGTGTGGCACCTTCTGCGAAGCGCCCTTGCGGGCTGCTAGCACTAGCAGTTGTCCCAACAAACCCATAGCTGAGCACTGTCGCTAAGTGTTTGATTGTATGACCTTCAGGCACATCAACAACCTATCACCTCAACACAAACCAATCTCAACCTACATCAAAATTGTCGTCTTCGTCTCACTCTTCATCAATAGCCGCGCCGGGAAATTCACACTTTCCGAAGCAGCCTCTCAACCACAGCCTTCTTGATGTACGCGAGATGTGACGAGACATCATCTTTCCCGAACGCAATCACATACTCGTCTCCGCGTTCGACTATACCGTTTGCGAATTCTATTCCTGTGCCTTCAAAGTAAAACCCTGCGCTGATCTCTATAATCCACCCGTTTTCATCGAAACGCACAAAATGGTGCATATACCTTCTGTGCACGTATTCAATAACGCCTCCAGTCAAATGCGAGAGCCTTGTGTGTTGTGATACTTTTAGCGAGTGCATCATCCCGATATACGTCCCATTCTTGTATTCGAGCAGTTGCCCGTTCCCGCGTAGACGATTCAAGTGTGCATTGTTGCGTAGGCGGTGAACAACTCTGTCACCGATCACTACGCCGTTGCCGTCGTAGATGTAATCAAAGTTTGCAGGCTGCTTCGCGCACGTCATCCAATTCTTCTCTGGTTTCCGTGTTTCGATGCCGGGTAAAATGTCAATTTTATTTACAATGGTCGCTTCTTTGTCCATGTAGCAGACACAGTTACGCGCAACTGGAATGTCACGCTCAAGCGCGACAGCCATAAACATCCAACCATCCCTAAACATAAGCTTAGGGTCTTCGACTCCTCGTGCGACTTTTACATCAATAGCCGCCGCGGAAAATTTGATCCGGCGCAGAGTGCTGTCGTCTATGTGCAGGCTGCCGCTGTCGTCAGTAAGCTCTGCGAACCAGACGCGATTTTTAATTACTCCGCCTGTTGTAACTAGTAGTTCGCCGTGCCCAGAAATAATGTAGTTGGATGAGCGTATTACGACACAATATTTTCCTTTATCGTCAACAGCAATCGACGGGTTGAGCGCTGACCAGTTCTTGTCATCTTTGTCGACAAGACGACGTAGCGGGTGCGTCCGCCCGCCGAGGTCACTAAACATAGATGCCGACAGGGTGCCTGTCTATTACACCAGAAGCTTTTATGCACTCCGCGAGTATGTTGTCACCGACATGAGTCACATCAACCCCCGCCAGTTTCATCTGATCTACAGCCGCCGGAATTCCGTCTTCAAATAGATCTTCAGTCCACACCGTAGGATCGTAGCCTGCTGCTTTAAGTAGCTTCGTAAGTGACGGCACAGTGTACTCATAGTTGTGGCGGTAGTATTCGCGGCTGCGATGGTATTGCATATAGAAGTATGGCTCAATTCCGCTAATGATTTTAGCAAGACCCCGCGAGCTCAACACATTTGGTGTTGTCACGAGCAGCCGCCCACCAGACCGTGTCACACGATTTACTTCAGATAGCATAAAGATTGGATCAATTTCCATATGCTCAACAACCTCACCACAGAGAACAGCATCGAAATAGCCGTCATCAACCGGTATTACATCACTCTCAAGGTCAACACAGATTGTGCGCAACATAAGTTTTCTACCGCCGATGCCGTGCTTCATTTCGCCATCGACTGGTCTTGACGTGTCGAAGTGTGTGACAACAACCTCAAGATCCGGGCAGAGTTCTTTTAGCGCCAGTGGAACTACGCCATTTGTCCCGAGCTCTAGCAGACGACCGGCGGGCTTCATCTGAACTAGCAACTCAACCGTGCGTGCCAATCGCGCCGCGTGCACTCGCTCATATGCAGTCCCTATTGCAAACAGAGGCTCAACAACAGACCTAACCTCATCACTCACATTTAAGTACTGATTCGACCTCATCGTATTATTCTACAATACCAGCGCCGGGAAATTCGGGTTTTAGCGGTACTGCTATAACTACGCTATTTTCAAGTTTTTTAATATGCCTGTCTACGATGTTCTTTATTGATGTCGCGTGCCATTTTCTATTGCGTGACGTTTTTGCGCCGTCTTTGTTTAGTTTCTGCGCAATTAGCGCGAATGACATTCCTTTATCACGGTACTCAATGATGTCTGTGAATACATCACCAGATGTGTGCTGTGGTTTGGGGCCCAAATCCACGCCCCACTTAAGCCCCTTTTCACGGCGGTCGCGGTGGACGTCTTTTTGGCGCTCGGCAATGATTGACCTCTCCATTTCGGCCAGTGCCGACATGATTGTGACTACGAATCGCCCTTGGTAAGTTGCTGTGTCTAAGTTAAGATCGAGCATCACGATGCGCCAGTTGTTTCTATGGGCTCTATCAACGATACTTAGAAAATCAGTTGTCGACCGTGCTAGGCGATCTATCCGCGTTACAAACAGCGCCGTAGCGTCTCCTTTGTCAAGACGAGTGAGGGCGTCGCGAAGCACCGGGCGTCCTTTTATTGACTTCCCAGATCGGCCCTCTTCTCGCAAGAGCTCTACATTCATAAAGCCAGCGCCTGTGGCCGCTCGACGAAGATCACGCTCTTGCGCACCAAGCGACATGCCATCTGCGGCTTGAACTTGCGTGGATACGCGTGCGTAGAGTAGCGCAGTTTCTCTTTTTTTCTTTACCATAGAACCCTGATCTCGTAACGGTTTGGTTGTTTATTGTACAAACCTTATCATACAACCTTAAGGTTAAATGTATACGGATATAAGCCTTATGTTACAAGGGTTTGCGGGCTGTTATTGGCCTCGCAACAATTTATCCAGTGACAGGGCCAAAAATCCTCCATCGAGGCGGTTACAATACACCCATGACAACATACTCATTTATGGCTGGCCTCCCGCGTTCTGGGAGCACCATGCTTTCTTCTATCCTTTCCCAAAACCCGCAAATATACGCAGGACCGAATTCCCCTATGTGCGGG
>Ga0105051_10006329_pt1 | contig 12799 bp, 10 predicted proteins | sample FRY02_FD_78383 | JGI IMG/M metagenome (GOLD analysis project Ga0105051, IMG submission 78383) | Freshwater microbial communities from Lake Fryxell liftoff mats and glacier meltwater in Antarctica - FRY-02 (megahit assembly) | ecosystem: Environmental > Aquatic > Freshwater > Ice > Glacier...
ATCGGCCTGCCCGCAAATCTCTTCTACGGCACCGGCATCCCGGCCTGCATCCTCGTGCTCGACAAAGATAATGCAGCCGCCCGCAAAGGCATCTTCATGATTGACGCCAGCAAGGGCTTCATCAAAGACGGTCCGAAGAACCGGCTGCGAGAGCAAGACATCCACCGCATCGTGGACACCTTCGTAAAGCAGGGCGCAGTCTCACGCTATGCGCGGATGGTGCCGTTCGACGAGATTGCCGACCCGAAAAACGACTACAACCTCAATCTGCCTCGCTACATCGACAGCACCGAGCCCGAGGACATTCAGGACATCGCCGGCCACCTGCGCGGCGGCATCCCCGAGCGCGATGTCGCCGCCCTCGACCGCTACTGGCAGGTTATCCCCGCCGTGCGTAGCGAGCTCTTCAAGAAATCGACCCACCCCGGCTACTGCGAGCTGACCACCGCCGACGTGAAATCCGCAATCTTTGGCCACCCCGAGTTCACCGCCTTCAACGAATCCGCCACCAAGCTCTTTTTAAAGTGGAAAAAGGCGAACACTCCACTCCTGAATGCCATCACCCGGGGCAGCCACCCCAAGGCCCTCATCGAGACGCTTTCCGAAGACCTGCTCGCCGCCTTCGTCAAAGCGCCCTTGCTCGACCACTACGACCTCTACCAGCACCTCATGGACTACTGGGAGACGACGATGCAGGACGATTGCTACCTCATCGCCGCCGATGGCTGGGTGGGGGCGGCCAAGCCCCAACTCGTCATCGAGGACAAGACCAAGAAGACCAAAGAGAAACCCGACTTCATCGTCGGCAAAAAGAAATACAAAGCCGAGCTGATACCCTCCGCCCTCGTCATCGCCCGCTATTTCGGCAAAGAGCAAACCGCCATCGAGAAACTGGAGACCGAGATCGCCGCCCTCGAGCAGCAGATCGAGGAACTCGCCGAGGAACATGGTTGCGAAGGCGGCCTGCTCGAAGACGCCAAGAACGACAAGGACAAGCTCACCAAAGTCTCGGTCGCGACGCGACTCAAGGCCATCAAAGACGACAAAGAAGCCGCCGACGAGCGCAAGGTGCTGACCGACTACCTCGCCCTCTGCGACCACGAGGCCGCCGCGAGCACGAAGCTCAAGGCCGCAAAGGAAAGCCTGATGGCCGCGGTCCTCCACCGATACGCCAAACTCACCGAGGACGAGATCAAGACCCTCGTCGTGGACGACAAATGGCTGGCCACCCTCGCCGCCGCCGTGCAGGGCGAACTCGACCGCGTCTCGCAGACCCTCACCGGTCGTATCCGCCAGCTTGCTGAACGCTACGCCACCCCGCTGCCGCAGCTCACGGAGGAAGTCGCCGCCCTCGCTGCCAATGTGGACGCTCACCTTCAGAGGATGGGATTCCAGCCATGAACTTCGATCAACTCGTCACCCTCTGCCAGCAGACTCAGGCCGAGCTTCAAAAACGAGCTGCTCGAGGGGTCGATCTAATGCTCGTGATGCGGAACTGGCTCTTCGGTTGCTACATCGTCGAATACGAGCAGCTTGGCGCCGACCGTGCCGACTACGGCGCGAAGATGCTCTCCACTTTGGCGGCACGATTGAAACTCAATGGAATAAAGGGGGCTGGCTCCACGAACCTGAAATTGGCCCGCCAGTTTTACGTTCAGTTCAGTCACATTGGTCAGACGCTGTCTGACCAATCCCCGACCGCACCACTTTCCGGGCCGATAGGTCAGACGCTGCCTGACCAATCCACCGGGGATTCGCGACTCGTTCCCAAGTCGCTGGACTTCGAGAATCTTACCCGCCGCTTCACCCTCGGCTGGTCTCACTACGTCGAGTTACTCACGCTTGACGATCCCGCCGAGCGCCGCTTCTACGAGATCGAGGCCACTTCCTGCCAGTGGACCGTGCGCGAACTCCAGCGGCAGATCGCCAGTTCCCTCTACCAGCGCCTCGCCCTCAGCCGGGACAAAGAGGAAGTCCGCCGCCTCGCCACCGAAGGGCAGGTCGTCGAAAAAGCCGCCGACCTGATCAAGAACCCCCTTATCCTCGAATTCCTCGGGCTGAAAGACCGCCCGCATTACTCCGAGGATGAGCTGGAATCCGCCATCATCGACCACCTCGAAACCTTTCTCCTCGAGCTGGGCAAAGGATTTCTCTTCGAGGCCAGGCAGAAACGCTTCACCTTCGACAATGATCACTTCCGGGTGGACCTCGTCTTCTACAACCGGCTCCTGCGCTGCTACGTCCTCATCGATCTCAAGCGGGACAAGCTCACCCATCAGGACCTCGGGCAGATGCAAATGTATGTGAACTACTTCGACCGCCGCGTGAAGCAGGCGGACGAACTGCCCACCATCGGCATCGTCCTCTGCCATCGGAAAAACGAAGCCCTCGTGGAGCTCACCTTACCCGCAGACGCCAACATTTTCGCCTCCAAATACCAGCTCTACCTGCCCTCCAAAGAAGAACTTAAGGCGGAGCTGGAGCAGATCACCCGTGATCTGGAGCAGGAGGATCTGCTATGAGCCCACCGCTTGGACGAACACCTCAAACACAGGGGAACGGTATGGACGTGAAGCCCGGCTACAAGCAGACGGAGGTGGGGGTTATTCCGGAGGAGTGGGAGGTCTCCACAGTCGGGCGCGAGTTTGAAGTCAAACTCGGCAAGATGCTCGACGCGGAGAAGAACGTCGGCATCCTGAAGCCCTACCTTGGCAACAAATCGGTGCAGTGGGATCGGATCGATCTCAGTGATCTTCCAACTGTTCCGATGACTCGCGCAGACATCGAGAAGTATCGTCTGCGAAACGGTGACTTGCTCGTTTGCGAAGGTGGCGAAGTCGGGCGCGCCGCACTGTGGAATGCACCAATCGAGGAATGCTATTACCAAAAGGCGCTTCACCGCTTGCGCCCGCTTCGTGGTTTTGATTCACTGCTGATGGTCGCACTGCTTCGACAGTGGTCTGAACGAGGCCTGCTGGCGAATTATGTAACTCAAACCAGTATCGCGCATCTTCCCCGTGAAAAGTTCCTGGAGGTGCCGATGCCCGTTCCACCCCTCCCCGAACAACGCGCCATCGCAACGGCGTTGAGCGATGTGGATGCGCTGCTGGGCGCGCTGGACCGGCTCATCGCCAAGAAGCGCGACCTCAAACAGGCCGCCATGCAGCAACTCCTCACCGGCCAAACCCGCCTGCCGGGGTTTCAGGGGGAGTGGGAGGTGAAGCGGTTGGGGGAACTCGCTGGTATTCGGAGCGGAGGCACGCCGAGCACGACAGAACCGAGATTTTGGGACGGAGATGTTCCGTGGTGCACGCCTACGGACATTACGGCGCTGAATGGGCACAAATACCTGAGCGAGACGAGTCGCAAAATTACCGAGCAGGGGCTGAAATCCAGTTCAGCGGAGATGATACCGGCAAATTCAATCGTGATGACCTCACGGGCGACCATCGGCGAATGCGCCGTCAACAAAGTTTCCGTCTCGACCAATCAGGGCTTCAAGAATTTCGTTCCGTTTCAGCCGGTGGACGTGGACTTTCTCTATTACCTGCTGACGACGCAAAAGCAGGGCTTCATCAGTCTGTGCGGCGGCAGCACCTTTCTCGAAATCGGCAAAAGGCACCTCACCGCGTATGAAGTTCGCCTCCCCGCCGAGAAAGCCGAACAAACCGCCATCGCCGCCGTGCTGACGGACATGGACGCCGAACTGACGGCGCTGGAGCAGCGTCAGGCCAAGACCCGCGCCCTCAAGCAAGGCATGATGCAGGAGCTGCTCACCGGGAGGACGCGGCTGGTATGACGACTTTTTCCATCGGTTGGGACGTTGGTGCCTGGATCAGCAAAAAAGGGGATGCCCTGTGGATTCTCGATGCGGAGCTCAACACGTATGGAAAACCCCAGCATGGCAACTGGGGCGCAGACATCCAGAAGGCGGGAACAGCGGGGGAATTCCTTGGAAGCTGCTTCAAGCGCTGTGAAACTGATCTGCCGACGGACACGAGTGCCGTGACGCTGGCGATCGACGCACCGCTGGCCTTTCCTGCTGGTTTTGTGAGGCTGCTGGCGGGCGAATGCGCCGAGCAGGAACCGCTGGGGAAGGCGATCGACAATCCTTACCTGTTTCGAAAGACGGAGGTCTTTGCCGCCATGGCGCGGAAGCGCAACCCGCTCTCTCCGCTTCAAGATCAGATCGGCTCACAGGCCACCAAGATCGCCCATGTGCTGGCGAAGTTCGGACTGAAAAACAACGGCGACGGCGTGTGGCAGACCGTGGGGGACGGAGGACTGAGGATCGACGTGATTGAGGCCTATCCGGCCATGTGCAAGGAATCCCTGAATGGACCCGTGCTGCCGGGGCCGCTCAAGAAGCAGTTTGACACGATCACTGCCAAACTCGCCCCGGCCACCGGAGATGAAAGGGACGCGCTGATCTGCGCACTGATCGCCCATCTCCACCGCCACGAGCGAGACAAGCTCCACGCCCCAACCCAAGCCCACTACCTCCCAGAGGAGGGGTGGATCTGGTTTCCAAAAGGCTGAGGCTGCATGGCACCCTAAATTAGATTCGCTTCTGCATGACATCGATCAACACCAACCAATGCCGGGCCAGGATCCGCGCCCTGAAGCACGGTAGGATGCAGGAACTGCTCGCCGGGAGGACGCGGCTGGTATGAAGGAAACGCAAAACATCGAGTGGAAGGAATCGTGGAGGGATGAATTTCTCCGCTGGATCTGCGGCTTCGCCAATGCGGAAGGCGGTGCCTTGCATATCGGGAGGAATGACAAGGGTGTAGTGGTCGGAGTGCCCAACGCGGCCCGGCTCCTGGAGGAGATTCCCAACAAGGTGCGGGACATTCTCGGAATCGTGGTGGCGGTGAATTTGCGTGACGAAGCGGGCAAGGAATGGCTGGAGATCGTGGTGGAGCCGTATCCGAGCCCCATCAGCTACAAGGCCGAATATCACGTTCGTAGCGGGAGCACAAAACAGGAGCTGAAAGGCGCAGCGCTGGACAGGTTTCTCCTCCGCAAGCAGGGACGCCATTGGGACGGCGTGCCGGTACCGCACGTCACCCTTTCAGATCTGGATGCGAAGGCACTGGCGGACTTCCGCAAACGGGCCGCCCGAAGCAAGCGTCTCTCACCCGAGATCCTCGCGGAACCGGATGCGGCCCTCATTGATAAACTCCACCTCACGGAAAGCCGTTACCTCAAACGCGCAGCCGTGCTCCTATTTCACCCCGACCCCGAGCGATTCGTCACCGGGGCATTCGTCAAGATCGGCTATTTCCGCACCAACGCCGATCTGGAGCACCATGACGAGATCCATGGCTGTCTCTTCACCCAGGTGAGCGAGACGATGGACCGCCTGCTTAGCAAGTATCTCAAGGCACGCATTTCCTACGAAGGCGTCCAGCGCGTCGAGACTTACCCGGTGCCGGAAGCCGCCCTGCGCGAGGCCGTGCTCAACGCGATCGCCCACAAAGACTACGCCAGCGGCACGCCCATTCAGATCAGCGTCTACGAAGACAAACTGATGATCTGGAATCCGGGGCAATTGCCAGCGGACTGGACCGTGGACCGCCTGACCGAAAAGCATTCCTCACAGCCCTACAACCCGGACGTGGCGAATGCATTCTTCCGCGCTGGGATGATCGAGTCTTGGGGCCGTGGAATCGAGCACATCTTTGCGGAATGCGAGGCTGCGGGCATTCCGGGTCCGCAACTTCGTTACGAGACATCGGGCCTGTGGCTGGAGTTCGGTTTGCCAAAACGGCCGCCAGGAAAGACTACCCAAGAAACTACCCAAGAAACTACCCAAGAAAAAATCGTGGCTCTGCTCCGGGCGAACCCGGGTATCACACGCAACGCTTTGGCGCAAGCGATCGGAATCACGGCGGATGGAATCAAGTATCACCTGGACAAACTCAAGGCCGCTGGAGAGATCCGCCATCATGGCCCAACCAAAGCAGGCCACTGGGAGGTGACACGATGAACGACCTCGGCACCCCCGTCTTCATTTCATGAAAGGAATCCATTGCTAGAATAACCCCGCTCGGCAGATAATCGTCACATGAAAATCCCAAATCGTCAGATCCCCGAACTAACCGCGATCGCCGGAGCGCTGATGGAAATGGCCTCGGAGCTGGCGGCGCTGGAGCAGCGGCAGGCCAAGACCCGCGCCCTCAAGCAAGGCATGATGCAGGAATTGCTCACCGGAAGGACACGGCTGGTATGAAGGTTCAGGCGTGGCCTATTCTATCTTGCCAGGGATCTGATCGCCGTGATGAACGCTCTAGACTTCCATTGCTTCCGTATCGACCCGTTGCTGCGCTGGCGCGGCATCGCGGATGTGCTGGAGGCGCAGCCTGAGGTCTGGGATTGGACACTGGGGAACATCGAACGCTGGCTCGCCCAGGGGCGCCTGCATCCTGCTCCGTTGCTGGACTGGCGTCAGTGCCTGTAGGCTGCCCGGAATGAGATTGACAGGCGGCGGTCCCTGCTGGAGTCGCTGCGGCTTCCGCCGGCCTTGAGACGCTGGTTGGGCTCAAAGTGCTTGGAGTTTGGGTGTCCATTTGAACGCCCCTGGTTCGGGATTAGTGCTTTTAAGCACCGTTATTTGAACGTTCCTCTTGACCTAAGTGTCAAAAAGCACTAGAATCGGTCCTGATTTTGATGTCCGGTTCTCCCCGCCGTAAAGCCCCTGCGGTGGTCCGTGAGCGGATTGCCGACGCTCTGCGGGATCCTGCCCGCCGCTTCCTCGATGAGAACTCCTCATCCCGCCGCTTCCTCGATAGATGGGATCTCCGGGCGAACGGCCTTTTTGCCGATCTGGCCGATGCCCTGGGATGTGACGATCTTTACCTGAAACCCAAATCCAATGACCACCAACCGCAGCGCTACCAGTGTGTGTTGGCCTACCCCGCAGAGAGCGGTCTGCCCGCAGTGGACGTGCATGTCACGGTATCACCCAAGGGCGAGCCTGTCCGCGTCAGGATCGCCGTGCATCCCAGCGATACGGTCCAGAGCCTCCCGAAAATCCATCTACCCCGCCTGAACGATGAAAAAGAAACACCAAAGCCCTAACCACGCCGAGGGCATCCCTTGCTTCGAATGCGAAGGGGGAATCCTGCTGCCTGTCCTCCAAGATCATCGCGGCTGTCATCCCAAGCTGGGCGAGTTCGTCGTGCCGGATGTCCCCATGCTCCGCTGCGGCCAATGCGGCGACACGGTGATCGGTGACGAGGGCAACGCCCGGATCGACGGCTACCTCGACAAGGCTCTCAACACGATTTCGCCCGAGGAGGTCCAGGCATTTCTAGCCAAGTATCACCTCACACAAAGGGAAGCTTCGCAGATCACCGGACTGGGGGAGAAAAACATTTCCCGCTGGATGACGGGGCGTTCGCGTCCGTCAGAATCCGTGAGCAATTTCCTGCGTTTGCTCCTTGCCGACGAGGCGGCCTTCGAGCGATTGAGGCAAAAGCGGTTTTCAGATGCGAGCGCCGCATCCTATCCGGAGGAGGAGCGTCAGCCAGATCCCGAAGAAAAGGCCGTACTGAAATGTATCGATTACCCGATGCTGGCCGACCTTGGATTGGTATCCCGCGACAAGAGTCCAAAGGAGCGGCGCACTGCGCTATGCCGATGGGCCCGATGCCCCGACCTCATCGTGTTCGGCACCCGCATGAGCGGGCAGATGGACAAAATGGTGGCCTTCAAAGACACCGGTCGGAAGTCGAATCCGATCAGCGGCGGGCTCTGGGTCTGGCTCGGAGAGCAGGCCGCCGCCGAGGTGCAAACGGCGCCATTCGGCAGGGACAAGCTGCGAAAAGCAGTCAAAGATCTGCGCGAACTTACTCAGCATCCACTTGAGTCGGTCGCCCCGCAGGTGAAGGAGATCCTTTGCCAGGCCGGAGTGGCGCTGGTCTTTGTTCCGGCAATGAAAGAGACCGCGCTGCGGGGATGCACCCGTCTCCTCACTCCGAGCCGGGCAATGATCATCCACAGCCTGAAATACCGGAATCTTTCCCAGTTCTGGATCATTCTCTTTCACGAGATCGCGCACCTCCTCCTCCACATCGAGGCTCCGGGGGATACTTTTACCGACTACGAGGAACAATCGACGGATCCCCGCGAAGTCGACGCCGACACCTGGGCCTATGATGCGCTGGTCTCGCTCGACGATGAACTGGAGTTCAAGGCAAAGAGCCCGGTGCCGGCTCCCTGGCAGGTGGAGCAGTTTGCGAGGAGAATACGGGTTCACCCGGCGATCGTGGCGGAGGTGTTCAACAAGCGGGCCGGAAATGAGGTAATCAGTTACAGCCTGATGAGAATGAAAGGGTTCTTCCCGACAGTAGATGCAACAGTCGCGAACAAGTTGATGGCATTGTCGAGGGTGGTGTGAGCGCGAAGTTTTGCCTCCTTTGACACTCCGTCAGACTTAGGATTGCAAAACATTGCTCTTGGCCTCGTCCAGGGATTGATATTTGATCGCAATCCTGCTTCGCTTGAGCGAATCGTTCCGGGTAAGATCGCCTGACCAACTCACCCATGCCTGAAATCCCCCGCTCCGAACGCAAGACGCAGAACAGGGTCATCGACCTGTTCACCGATCCGGCGCGTCCCGACTGCCTCGGCTACCGATACCTCGGTGAATGGACCAAGCGCGAAGGAAACCGCAATATCGAGGCGGACCTGCTGCGGGCAAACCTGAAGCAACGCGGATATTCGGACGCCCACATCTCCGCCGCCTTGCAGAAGCTGATGGCGGCGGCCGATGCCACCGGCATCACCCTCTACCAGGCGAACCTGCGGACCTACCAACTGCTGCGCTACGGCGTGCCGGTGCAGATTGCAGCCGGGCAGTCGCACGAGACGGTGCATCTGGTGGATTGGGAGCACCCGGAGAAGAACGACTTCGCTCTCGCCGAAGAGGTGACGCTGAAGGGCGGCTACGAGCGCAGGCCGGACCTCGTAGTCTATCTCAACGGCATCGCAGTCAGCGTGATCGAGCTGAAGCGAGGCTCGGTGGAGGTCACCGACGGGGTGCGCCAGCTTATCACCAACCAGGAGGAGATTTTCAATCTGCCTTTTTTCACCACGGTGCAGTTTGTCTTCGCGGCCAACGATACACAAGGGCTCCGCTACGGCACGGCAACGACGCGCGCGGAATTCTTCGTGGAGTGGAAGGCAGCGCAGAACGCCGACGGCGTCTCGCTGGCCACGGGAGCCTATCTGGACCGTCCGCTCGCCGAGATGTGCGGGAAGTCGCGCCTGCTCGATCTGATCCGCAACTTCATCCTCTTCGACGGCGGCATCAAGAAAGTGCCGCGTCCGCATCAGTTCGCCGGGGTGAAGGCGGCACAGGAGCGCATCCGCAAAAAGGAGGGTGGCGTGATCTGGCACACTCAGGGCAGCGGCAAGAGTATCCTCATGGTGCTGCTGGCCAAATGGTTGCTGGAGCGCGATCCCGAGGCCCGCGTCCTCGTCGTGACCGATCGCGACGAACTCGACAAACAAATCGAAGGTGTGATGCGGAACGCGGGCGTCATCGGCGCGGATTCACCCTCCCCCCGTATCACCTCGAGAGCGGAGTTCACCGAAAAACTCGCCACCGGCTCACCGCGCCTCCTATGTGCGCTGTTGCACAAATTCCAACCCGATCTCTCTATCCCGGCGCCGCCGATTCAGGGCCGCTTTTATGTCTTTGTCGACGAATGCCACCGCACCCAGGGTGGCGACATGAACAAGCAAATGAAGCGCTGGCTGGAGAACGCGATCTTCGTCGGCTTCACCGGGACGCCTCTGCTGCGCAAAGACAAGCAGATGACGAGGGATGTCTTCGGCACCTACATCCACACCTACAAGTTCCACGAAGCGGTGGCGGACAAGGTCGTGCTCGACCTGAAATACGAGGCCCGCGACGTGCCGCAGCGGCTCACCTCGCCGAAGTCCATCGAGGCCTATTTTGCGCAGAAGACCAAAACGCTGAACAACTTTCAAAAAGCTATCCTTCGCAAACGCTGGGCGACGATGGAGCAACTGATGAGCGCGGGCGAGCGCAAGCAACGCATCATCCACAGCATCATCGAGGACTTCAGCCTCAAGCCGCGCCTGAACAACGACAGGGGTACGGCCATCCTCGTGGCGGCAAGCATCTACGACGCCTGCCACTACTACCGGCTCCTCCAGAATACCTCCTTTGGCCAATACTGCGGCATCATCACCTCCTTCGAGCCGCAGCCCGGCGCCATCACGCTGGAGCCACCGAACAGCGACGAGCGATACAAATTCGACACCTACACCCGGCACGTCCTGAAGAAGGGCCAAACCACGAAAGCCTACGAGGACGAGGCGAAGCGGCGCTTCATCGAGGAACCGGCAAACCTCAAGCTGCTCATCGTAGTGAGCAAGCTGCTGACCGGCTTCGATGCACCGAGCTGCACCTACATCTACCTCGACAACGAGCTGCGCGATCACAATCTCTTCCAGGCGATCTGCCGCACCAACCGGCTCGACGGTATCGACAAGGACTACGGCCACATCGTCGATTTCAAGGAACTCTTCGGGGATGTGCAGGAGGCGATCGCGGTCTACAGCTCCGACGAGCTGGATATCGATGAGGGCGGTGACGGAAAGGACAATGTCGAACTCAAGAACTGGCTTGTCGAAGGCAAGAAGCAGCTCGACACCGCCCGCGAGGCGCTGCGATACCTCTGCGACCCGGTCACGCTGCCGCGTGAGATGGAGCACTACCTGCACTACTTTTGCGGCGAGGCCAGCAGCCCGACAGCGCTGGACGAAACTGAGGCTTTGCGGATTTCCTTCTACAAGGCGGTCGCCGGGTTTGTTCGGGCATACTCCTATCTGGCCTCGAATCTCACCGAGGCCGGTTATTCCGAGACGGAAGTAACCGATTTGCAAAGCGAGGTGGAGTTCTACGGCGAAATCCGCTCCGCCATTAAGAAGCACTCGGGCGAGGAACTCGACATCAAGCCCTTCGAGGCTGACATGCGACACCTCCTCAATACCTACATTCAGGCCGACCCCGCCACCGACTTGGGGAACCTGAATACTCTCTCTCTGACCGAGCTGATCATTGAAACAGGCATCCATGACGCCATTGCGAAGAAACTCAACGAGAAGGGCAAGCTCTCGAAGAACGCCATCGCCGAGGGCATCATCAACAATGTCCGCAAGACCATCATTCGGGACCAACTGACCGACCCGCGATTTTACGAGGAGATGTCGAAACTGCTTGAAGATCTCATCAAACAAAGTCGCGCCGACACTGTCGCCTACGAAGCTTTCCTCCAAAAGGCGGAGGAACTTGTGAAACGGATGGCAAGCAAACATCCCGCGGATGCGGTGCCGGCCATGCTGCACGGCTCCCCTGAAGCCATCGTGTTGTTCCACAATCTACCGGCGATCCTGCTCAAAAGTTCCTCCGCTCGCGTCAGGGGTGATGACACCAGCGCACAGGAGGAGATAGCCACGCTGGCTCTGGAGATCGACCAGACTATCCGGGAGTACGCCCCGGCCGGATGGAAAGGGGACGAGACGAGGGAAAAGCAGGTCCTGAACGCGCTCTTTCCCGTCCTGTCGCGAGACAGGGAAACCACCATGGCCGTCTTCGAACTCATCAAGCATCAAGCGGGCTACGCATGATCGAGACGATCCAAGTGGGTGAGATCTCAATCCAAGTGACTCGCAAGGCCATCAAGAATGTACATCTCTCCGTTCACCCGCCTGACGGTCGGGTAACGCTCGCCGCTCCCACCGGGACACGCCTCGAGGTCGCGCGGGCCTACGCTATCTCCAAACTGGGCTGGATCCGGGACCAGCAGAGGAAGCTGGCGGAGCAGGCGAGGGAAACGCCGCGGCGGTTCGTGACCCGCGAAAGTCATTACCTGTGGGGCCACCGGCGGCTTCTCAGGGTCGTCTATCGGGATGAGAAGCCTTCGGTGTCGTTGGATCACAAACGCATCACCCTGATAGTGCGCCCCGGTAGCGATGAGCGAAAACGTGCCGAGGTCATCCATGAATGGCACAAGTCGCTCCTTCACGCGGTCGTGCCCGGCCTCATCTCAGAATGGGAGCCGAAACTGGGCGTCCGGGTGAATGGCTATTTCCTGCAGCGCATGAAAACGAAGTGGGGGAGTTGCAACCACCGGGCCAGCCACATCCGGCTGAACACGGAGCTTGTTAAAAAGCCCAAAGATCTGTTGGAATACGTTATCGTCCACGAAATGGCTCATCTCATCCATCCGACTCACAGCGATCGTTTTGTCGCCTTGCTCGACAAGCACTGCCCGTCGTGGCGTGAAGCAAGGGCGGAGCTCAACGAACTGCCCTTGTCGACGGGGGCGGGACGCGATGAGAGCCGACCCTAAGAACACGATTTTGCCAAGTCGCCCTTCTGCCCTGCCCCGATGTCGATCCGCCAGATCGTTACCCTCTATTCCAGCCCCACAAATTGAGGGACAGGCAAATAGTCAAAAGCCCGATCTTCCGAGATCCGCTTGCTACTTCCATCGTGCGATACGCATGATTACCGGCCACGGCTTACGCTTGTATCACTGTGTCTCACGCGTCACCGGGCGCAGGTCATTCCCACACAAATGATCACAGATCCGCCTTGCTGGCACAGATTGGCACAGATTGGCACAGATTGGCACAGATGATCACAGATCCGCTTTGCTCCCGCAGATTGGCACAGATTAGAGGATGTCCGGGAACCGGGGAAGAGACCGCAATTTCAATTTTCTACAGGTCTTGCAGGAGTCTCTCGCGAGTTCAG
>Ga0105051_10006332_pt1 | contig 12795 bp, 9 predicted proteins | sample FRY02_FD_78383 | JGI IMG/M metagenome (GOLD analysis project Ga0105051, IMG submission 78383) | Freshwater microbial communities from Lake Fryxell liftoff mats and glacier meltwater in Antarctica - FRY-02 (megahit assembly) | ecosystem: Environmental > Aquatic > Freshwater > Ice > Glacier...
GGCCGGCCTATAGTACGTTTGTTTTCCCCACTGGTGTTGGGAAGGCCACGAGCGAGTGCAGATTGCAACTATTCGGAAGGAGACAAAACAAACAGAAGAGTTGAAGGAAGCTGGATACAGATCACCAACGTGGGCAGTATTACGAGCACTGCAGCAGATCAATAGTGCAACTGAGAGAGAAGCAGCGATGTATATGGATCGTTTATTTGATTGAGGTTAACTAAAACAAGACCAACCCTTAGGCTTAGGATCAAAGGTGCCTGACCACATTTTCTTTCATTCAGCGGGACGAGGAGATCTACCCTTCTGGGGGGGAAAAAAAGGACCAACTGTAGTAATGTAGTAATATGGGAAAGCATTTCAGAACAAGGAAAAAAAAGTTGGCTGGAAGAGGCAAGCACGATACACGACTGGGTTGTGTGGTGCTCCAAAAAAGAGGCGGAGAAAATCTGCTCATTTGAGCTCAGCGGGAAAGAAATCTTCTTTAACTATGATGGAACGAAAATCAAAAGAGGAGAAGAACAACAAGAAAGGAAGCAAAAAGAAGGCACTTCGTGGGCAGAGCGTATGATACAGGTCATGGTGGAAGCAAGGCAACATCAAAATGGCAATGACTGAGAATCACGCTTCGTGCTGGGTTCACAAAGATCTCAATGTCACGACAAAACAAATTCAGGCTTTGTTGACAGCAGCGAGGGCGTCTGGTGGAAAGGACGTTTGTCAAGTACGATTGACAGGTATCGAAGGGGAATATTGGATGGGCACAGAGATCGGCAGATTAAGAGGTTAAGGCTTCCAAGACACAGTCACAGCGGGTCATGGATCTAACCAATGGGGCAAACAAGCGTACTCTGGGCCAGCCCAAGGTTAATTAATGAATTAGTAAATTAATAAATTAATTGATTAATGAATCAATTAATTAATCAATGAATTAATTCAAGAAAGAAGATTCTGACCTGTGATTGTGAATAATGATTTACATACTACATCAAGAGGACAGAGTACCCATTAGGATTCAGTCAAAAAAAATCTTGCCTGCTGCACATTTTCTTTGATAAGTTTTTTGACTGTGGTGCAGTCTTTTCACAAAAAATCTTGCCTGCGGCGCTTTGTTTTTCAATCCATTATCTTGTCCATGGGCCATTTCATTTCAATGCCTTTTGTATTTTAACAATTCATTGGTATTGAAAATGATTCGAATTCAAAAACTCAGTCATCACAACGACACTATTTGTTAAAAACATCAATGAAGAATGTGTCAAATAACAAATCCTTTGTCAAATCAAACCTCGTGAGATACAAATCGCACACCAATTCAATACCAAAACAGTTTATAAAAAACAACGTACGTCATCACACGTAACAGCGACTTCACAACTACTAGACTTGTATTTATTCGTCTCCGTTTCCACGCCGTTTCTTCGCGCCTCCTCCTGAGCCCCTGACACAGTAATGATCCTGAGCCGACGATCCACTTGTTTCTGCTTGAGTTGAAGCCGCAGTTTTGTCCCGCCTCTTGTCCATGATGATTATCCACTTCTTCGACACACCATATTCCTCCAACAATAATGTATGCACAATATCTTACTTAATGTCTTTGTAATTAAAAAGCAACGTGCTTGTTGGCGCCTCCAACAACGTCATTTTACGTTTGTATGACGCTGTTGACCAACCATCAGCAAATACGTGTGCTAACCTGTGCCCAGCCCACTTGAAGTCTGAGAGAATTCAAATTTTGACGGAGAATCCACCACCGTCGTCAATATTATTCCCGCCCGACTTCGTGCTTCGGGCTCAGCCGTGCCCGCCGACGCCTGCAAGCCAATACCTCTCGCAGAACAAAACGATCCAGTGCCTGAACACCCTCGTCGCTACGCAACCGTCAGGCTCTGCGTTGGTAAATTAACCGAAACTGTTGAAGAGAAGCGCTTCTATTGACATAATCCGAGTCACTCGGCAGGACCGTGACGGTGGAGACAAACAGATTTAAAAAAACAGAGAGTCTCACTCAGAGGTGAATATGTTTGGGATGTCAACTTAACAGTGACCAAATACTCGGATTACTTTGTTTGAAAGGACACGTCAGAGCGCGTGACTCGACGCTGAGACTACACCAGTTGACAAGAAGCGAGTGAATTTTTGTGTATTAAAACAACCCCTTTTTTTAGGGAGTTCAGCAACAAAACAATCCGCCAAAACACCCCCGAAATGCTTTCTTCGATGCGCTACTAAAGTCACGTTTTCAAAATTTCGCGGCTGGCGCCACAAAAACGAAACTGCGCCAAACCGTACTTCGCGCGGTGTTAATTGATCAATTAATTCGGGGCCAAACATTCTGGGAAGTTGTTTGCTTCACTGGATCTGACCACAAGAGGGGGAAAAGATCCAGCTCGAATCGTCTGGAACTATCGGCCTGTGTCTTGGCATTATGCGGCATCCCTGTGACAACCCCCATGCTTTATTCGTAGGATAACCAAGCGCTGCTGAAAGCTGTAAAGAGATGGGTAGGTGAAGGCAGGAAAGCGACGTTAGTAGGAGCGCCAGACGCAGACATTTTATTGGAAGCAATCAAAGAGCTCTGAAAAACACCACAGCAGGAGCAGCGACGTTTCTGATCAAGGTGAAGTGCATCGAGAAGAACCTGCAAATGAAGAAGCAGACATCCAAGTAGACAAGGCTATTTCAGGCAAAGATGTTTCCATGGACCCGTGATGGCACGACAGGCCAAATCGAGCAGTCTTGACATGGCAAGAGCCTCGCCGAAAAGGAGGTACGGTGAGCTATGAACATCGAAAATCGACGTGGAACAGCGTGGTGTGGAAGGTGATTAGACGAGAATCAGCAAAAGAGCAGGTGCGCAAACACCGGGATCACGTGACAAAGGCTTGGAAACAAATCAGCAAACAAAGACGATGAGTTTATGTAAGCTATGATCCGAGTTTGGTAACGGCTCTACAGCATGGTACATGGATGGATGAGAAGGGTTGCAAAAGACTTGTATCCACCAGCCTCTCTACGGTACATGGGTAGTGGAGATTCATGCTGAGACAGGATGCAGGAAGGTTCATGCTGGGGAAGTATCTAGGAGACCCAAAAATCCCAATCCCACTTTTGTAATTTTTAGGTATATATCTTCAAATTTCCTCCCAAAATCTTTAAATCCTCCCAAAATCTTCTATTTTTTTTCCAAAAACATCAAAAAACCTTTATTCATCATCTCCACACTTCCATATTTTCCTTCAAACCAGGATCTATCCTCAAAAAGAAATCGGCCCCGTTGCACTGCATGGATTTAAAGATACAACAATTTTAAACTGTCCATCAACATCAAATTATTATTTTCGCATTGGATTGCGTGTGCAAATTTAAATAACTTTCTTTTTTGTTTGAAGTAGAAATCTGACTTCGTCACAGAGGACCCAAGATTCTGCCCCGGACTGGAGCCCCACTCGGCAGCTACTTTTCTGCGTTTCCACGGATACGCAATTTGTTGTCTTGCAGTTTTTCCCCATTTTTTTTCCACGTCTTGGGAGGGGTCCAGGGCAAGGATGTCAGCGCCGTGTCAAGCTTTGTTTTCGAAATTTGGATTGAGGCGATGCAAACCCATTTTTTTGTTTTTCTTTTTTGGTTGTGTTGTCAAGATTCACACCACCTCATTTTTCATTTATTTTTGGGATTGTGGTGCCGCGATTCAAGGTTTTGACCCAAATGTGACGATTCTGTCGCTGCTTTCGGAATTCGAAAATCGTATTCCATGTATTCTGGAACCTCCCTGCGACCGTTGCAATTGGACCCCCGGCATTTTGGTCGAATTGTGGCGTCGCAATCCAAAAAAATGAAAAAAATGGAATTTGTAGTCGTGACCATGTGGCGCGCGGTGGCAAAGGGGCTTTAGCATCAAGAAAAGAAAACATGAAGAAAAGAAAACAGGTGGGCTGACCTGCATCCTTGGGCTATCTCAACTCATGTATTACCTATCTTCCTTACAACCATATCACGTGTCACAAGTCACTATCCGCCCTGCCAGGCTGCACCCATTACATCACGTATCGTAGGACTCTACGCATGTTATTAAAAGAAACTGTTAAGATCTTTTCAGCTACCGTCGAGGTCATGACAGTGGCAGATGGAAAGGCTCAGGAAACCGTCATCATCGTGATGGGTCAACAATGAGAAGTTCTGCCCTCATCTAGTGCCTTGAGGTAAGAAACAGATTTCATCGCTGTCCACCGTCTTCTTTCATTATTGTACTTCGAATAGTATTTTACTCAAAGGTTCGTGTTTTACTTTGTTTTATTCATCCGTTACTGGGGAGCGTGTTACTTTGTTCTATTAATTATTTCAGGGGCTGGTGCTTCCTCAAGAGTGGTGTGTTGCTTTGTATTATTAAACTAATAATGGGGAATCATCATGTACGGTCCCTGGGCTTCATTGTCATGGTGCTGCATCCTGATCTTTTAAGGTGCATGCTGGAAACAGCTTTTCAGTGCTACTGCCAATGGACCCTGAGGAGTGAAAACAGAAGATTGAGCGGTAAATCCACATCGACGCGTGACAACTTTAACACACGAGAATGGCAAACCACAGGCTTACGTAGCCTGTGGCCTCAGCGGTGCCTGGGTGTTCATTATTATTGAAATAAACACTTTGAGCTCCTTGGACAGCCCACACCTAATCTGAGGAACAGCCTGCTGACTGTATCCTTCAACGATTGGGAGAAATAGAATGAAGATATACCCCACACGCCCTTGCGCAAACCAGGCTGTGCCGCAGAATGTGTTCTCAACTCTAGGCGCGTCAAAAGTCGGGTGCGCGAACATCTCTTGCTGATTGCAGCGTATGTCAGACTCCTCCCGCTTTTCGCTCTATGTTGCTCTTTTGCTGAACTGCTTGTTACTGTCTCTCTTCTCCTTTTTGTCTCCTCCATCCCGCTTTTCATGCACTCCTCCCCTTCTTTGTTCGCTCTTCTAGTCTCTGCCCGCTCTCTTGCTTCAAAACCTTCAGTTGAATGCATGCTTGTGAAGCGTCCAATGATCGCTCGCACTTCGTTGTTGTAGTCGCTGTCCTGTCCTAAGACCACACATCTTTGCCAAGAAAGCGCTCCCAGCACCATTCCTTCCCGAACGGGCCAAAGTTTTAGATTGGCCCTGCAATAAACTAATCCAGGCGTTGTCCTAGATTGCGGTTTCTTCTTGGGTCTGAGGTCCGCCCCGATACATCATCTTGTCCCTCAATATGGATGATTTGATGTACGCATCAGCTCAATTTCTGTTATCTCTGACAGTAATTCTTCTTGATTCTTACAGAAAGAGCACTAAGGTAAGCAAGGTGATCAAAAAAGAAATGTCAAGGATGTCTGCAGAATTGTAACTTGGCATCCTTTTGAAGACTTTTGAACATTTGCTCATGCATTAGATGAATCTTGACGTAATCATTGGCGATTTACCGAAATGTGCAAATAGTTCAAAACCAAGATCCCAAACTTTGAAGACAATGCCTTGACTCAAAAATCAGCGAGTAACACTTTGTAAGCCCAACAAGTTGATCTAGATTTCTGAATTCGAGTTTCCTTGTGACATCGACCCTTTGGACCTCTTGATCTAGCGCGGCACCAAGATTTCACCTCTACTTGTTGCAACTAGTGTCCCAGTTGGATTCCGTGTCATGTCAAGCAATACAACAAGGACAGAGAGAGAGAGAGAAGATAGATGGTCCCAGTTGGGGAAACTTGAAAAACCCCAGTTCAAACCTGGGGTACTGGTTTTTGGCACGTTCGTTCGCCATGGCGTCTCCTGACCATGGCATGCCTTCGTTTTTGTCTTTTCTGAAGATGCAGAGCCAGCTCCTGTGTCTAATTTACAATCGCACCTTTTTGTCCCCCCCCTCCTCTTGTCCTCTCTTCCCCCTTGCCTTCTGCTTCTGCTGCTGGGATACGAAGAGATACCATCTGAGATCCAGGAATTCTCCCTGTTACAATCTCGTGATACCTCTGCTGTAATGATAATGAACTTTCTCTATTTTCACCTTTTGGTCTGGAATTGGATTGATCTTCGTGGGGATTATTCTGATATTGAGAATTCATTACTGGAGGAACAGTATCACAAACAGAACAGCAGCCGGTCGTGTGTGCTCTTTTGTTTAATTTGAGCGATACTGAGAAATCGTTACGGTTGGGGGTTTCATCACCAGCGTCATTCTTTAGAGCAATTTTTTGTTGTGTTTGTTTTTGTTTAGTATAACCGCCACACCGCAGCAATCCAATTACATTTGGAACGCATACTCATGGTGCGCGGTAGTAAGGTAGCCCAAAAATGCCTGGCACGAATCGAACGGCACTCCCGTAATTGACACATGGAACCGATCATGTTCGTAGAGGATGGACGAACCTGATTTTTTTTTTTAGTCTAAGAGTGTTTATTAAGGAGTGACCTCAGTAAGAGGAGTAAGCAACATTAAAATCGAAAGACACCCAGTTCGCAGCTGTTAAGCTCCCCAAATGTCTAGAGGGGCCCAACAACACCTACTTTTGGGGATTGTTTGTGGTTTATATCCGTTATGGAGCTACCGCTCGTACCGGGCTTTCAATTATTTTACTCTATGTTCCGTACAAATTATTTTTGAGGTAGTTTTGTCCGCAGCAGTACATTGTACTTTTGGTACCACAAATCTGATGTAGTCACGTCACGTAATTAAACAAATCGACAAAGTTTTAGGATGAACGAATAAAAATGTTTGTCAACCAAAAAGAAACAAAGAACAGGCACTTGTGAGACACTGATGAAAGAAATACAAAATCACCTAAGACCAAGGCTTTTACTAACGATTCATGATTGTCGTAAGGTCTAGACTGTAGAACCGTCCCTGACAATCTTGTGTCGCCTTACTATGAATGTTCTTGCCCCTTAGCGTAGCGGGATTGTAAGGAAAGAAAGAAAGTAAAAGGTGGACTGTAAGAGAACAATGCGGAAACAAAACAAAGGAGATCCCTCTGACTCGGGAGATTTCCAAATGTCATTCCAAGGGCACCTGCATGTTCTAACTTTCTGAGCATTACTGATGTTGAATTCACATCGAAATTAAGCGGACCAATGAGCACCACGTTTTTCAGGAGTTCAAAACCGCTGTCTTTGCACGCAAGGTGTTGTCACAGTGAAGGTCGGAATGCGATGTGCCTGAGTACTTGGAATGGGGTTGCTAGGTGAGAGAGACTAGGTCCGTTCTAGTCTCTTGCCCTCGCCAGTTGGACTCCTGCACCATCCGCGCTTGTTGGCTGGCGACGCTTGAGGACATGCAGGAATTCATTGAAGGGATTTTATTTTTAAGGGAGTATTATCCCACCCTATAAACCCAAAAATCCCTGTGTGAACGTCGTTGAGGTTCCGACTCCGAAGGAGGTTGACGTCTCGCGGTGCATCTCAGGAGCGGCGCTGTCCAGCGGCGCCCACTAAGCACACACGCAGCTCGGGTGCTGCAGGTCGCACCCGCGCGCGCACGGTCCTGTGTGTCAGCGCGGGCAGGCGGGCGACGCAGTTCAGAAAACTTCATTTTTGGAAACCAGCGCCGTGTGGAGTGAGGCCGGGCTTGGCACGAGCAAACGACGGCGAAGGGCGGTGTAGTGATTTGCGCACCGCTTAATGCCTGTCATCCGCGAGCCGCGGACTGCGGAGGCCAAAGGTCATAGGCAGCGCGTTGCCGGCGTTCTGTCAGCAGTGACTCAGGTTCATTTACACCACTGCCCGCGATCTGCATAACGGGCGCCCGATGGTCGGGCCACTGCATGCATTGGCAGCGCCTGATCAGATGTTTTCAAGTTGTACATCATGCACGTCTGTGCTCGCCCGCGTGCCCGTGCGTTGCATCAGCGCTCCTTGGTAAAGAGCGACATTCTTGCCTTCCATCGTGTGACAACCTCTGTGTGAGCAGAAGCACGGAGGAAAGGGCTGCGAGGTGTTTTCACCAGACTTTCTCAGCGTACACAAGGCCGGCGACCGATGGTTTTGCTCCATCTGCTTCGAGCCTATGGCCTGTAAGTTCGCTTCCTCACTGTGCACACGAAGTGCTTTTTTGCAGCTTCCTAGCAACTGTGCTGCGACGCACGATGTCACAGGGAAAGATGGTGACGCAGCTTGAATCTAAGCTGTGCAAATTGGTGCTACATAAATATCTGCCCACTTCCCGCTCTGCAGTGTTATTTTTCATTCCCAGCACGGACGTACTGCAGTTCTTGCTTGTCAACTGTTGTTATAGGGTTTCAAAATGCCTTCAAGTTGCATGGTGACCTTTCGCTCACACTTTGCTCGGTCACCGCTTTGTGTACTTGCAGCAATGCCCGCGCCATGCAGTTCAATGTGCAATGATCATCAACATTGAGGCAAATTTGCATTTTTATTTTTTGTGCAGGTACTGAAGACGGGGCTCCGATAGCAAGCAACAATGGGCTAGAACGAGATAAAGAAACACAGCGTCTGACAGTGCACTGCAGCGACAAAAGCTGCAGAAAACGGCAGTGCACTGCAATTCAGCTGTCTTTCAAGAATTCAGCATCGATGGGCAATGCGCTGCTTCAGAGCATTATGACGCTCATGCGTGTAAGTTGACAGTTCATGCATGATATTTTCTCCTGCAGCTATGATTACTTGCGAGCCAATAGCGCGCATACTGGAGTAGAGTGCTAATGACGTGCGCGTGCCGGCCGAGCCCCGATGCTGCCGCGCGCCACCCGAAGTTCCTGTCCTCGGACACCCTTTTCCCTGTCACCCTTTTCCCACTGTTTCCGGGGCCAGGAAATTGAGGTGCATACATGTTTGCTGTTGGCTGAGCACGTTCAATCGCGCGGAAAACGGCGGAAAACCCCAAAAAAACAATACTTGTTGAAAAACCGGCGGATTAACGCGTTGACCAGCCGATTTTTGCAAGATTAGTGGTTTTGTGCCGTTTTCTGCGTGCTTGCACGTGCTCAGCAAAAATTTGAGCGCCTGAACAATCGGGACCCCGAGACAGAGGAAAATGGCGCACGAGGGCAGGAACTTCGGGTGGCGCGCGGCAGCCGCTGCGCGCCTGTTTATGGAACTTCAGGACGAAAAAAGTCATTTGCTGACAGTTAAAGGGTGGTTGCTTTGTTGTGTTTGCAGGAGACGAGCGCACACATGGAGCAGAGCCTGTCTCATTTGATGCACCAACCTCGCCTCAGAGGTAGAACGAGCACTAAAAACAGCAACAGCAGCAATGGTGGCAAATTCACGAAGGGGGCAAAAAGGAATAAAGGAACGGGCAGCAAGGCGCCAAAGGTTGAGATGTTTGCGATAGCGTCTCCAGTGCCGCGGTCTGTGGTGAAGTTGGAAAGTGGCTTGAAGAGAGGAAAGGGCCAACCTTCAGCGATCAAGTTTGGGAACAAGACCCCTGCGCTGAAGTTGGAGAGCGGTGTGCATAAAGGGAAGGGCCAACCTGCAGCGAACAAGTTTGTGAACAAGGACCCGGTGGCGAAGTTGGAGAGTGGCTTCAAGAAAGGAAAGGGCCAGCCGGCAGTGGACAAGTTTGTGGACAAGACTGCGCTGCTGATGATGAAGCCTCCGTCGCCGTCTGTAAAATTCGCTGCTGAAATGTGGGTGACCCAACTCTTGCAACTTGAATTTCAATTGCGATATTCGTATTTTCGCTCGATCTCAGAATCTCAGAATCGATGATCCGGGGAAGTGCAGTGGTGGAGGGCTTCAGTCCGACGCCGTTGCACGCCAGCCCTCCACCGTTGCACGCCCACCCGGAAAGGACTATTGACCTGAGATCAAAATGCAAGGGTCATGAATTGGAAATTGGACGAAAACAGGGCGCAAATAGGATAGTGTATTGGAAAAATTAGTTTGTATGAGTGTAGTGTACTGAAAATATCGGGTATACAAGTATAGGGTACCTATCCTCATAGACCTTTATTTTTCATCAGTTGCCACTCTTTGTGTCAAAACTAGACTTGTTTCCAGAAGGACGTTTTTGAATCTCATGTCAAAAAGTTTAATCCCAAAAACGGGCACACGTTTTCCCAGCGCTGGACAAACTCAGAGCTGCTGCCGTGACATTGCTTTAGTCTGCCCTGATGACATTGCGGCGCCTCTGCTAACCCTGCAGAGTAAGCGAAAGGAGCGGGTTTTGGCTCAAAGTTGTTGGCTGAAATCACAACTCTCTTTGATGAAACTTCCTTTTTGCTGCAGATTGTTGGACATGTCGGATCGCATCCCCTTCAGTGGAGTCAGTTGCAGCAGCATCAAGGTACAAGAATCATGTTTGATTGGTTCATTTTCTTCTGCTGATGATTTCGGACCATGACTCATTTGGTGGGGTTGAAACAGATATGGAACACATTCGATCGCAAGACTCGGACGTGCAGAAGTGCGACAGAGCTTATTCAGCAGGCGACATGGCTGATAGGACAGTTCAAGTCCAGCGTCTTTAACCGCCAATGGCTTGATTTTGCGCAGGCAGAGTGGCTAGGCGAATGTGCGTGCGTCGAAAACATCAAACACTGTAAGTTCAGACGCGCTTGTTCCATCGGCCGTGCGGCGGCGTCGGGCTTGGGCGCGCGGCGGTGCCGAAGCTGCCGTGCGTCACTTCGGGTAGGTCCCAACCCATGAGGAAAAATATGCACTGGGTCAAAATAGGAGAGTGCGTCTACCCTAAATAGGGTAGATGCACTACCTTCTGAAGACCCTCTGGATTTTTGTTCTCATAGGTTGGACCTACCCGAAGGACGTGTGGCAGCTTCGGCGCAATGTGCCAGGTGCCCGACGCCGCTGCGGGTCACTCGCTTTATCCGTTCCACGGACATGAAATACAGGGTAGCGGGCGTTACACTACCGTTTGCTGATGCCAACTACTGGACACCTTAAAAGCGAAACGCTCTTAACAGCCTCGAAAACGACTGCGTGATGCCTTTTCTTCATTGTTTTCTGCCCCCACAAATTGCCTGCTTTTCCCTGGCCATCCAACACCTTGTGGACACATCTAGTCTAACACCTCCCACGTGCACATGTGCAGGCCAAGTTCTGATTCAGCGCTTGGAGACGCATGCTTTAGATTGGGAAGCCGTGAACAATCTTTGGCAGCACGAAAATGTGCTCCATGCCAATTTGTCGGAGGAGGAGGGCTCGCAAACGCGCCCTCTGTATGTGACGCGTAGTTTGGGCGGTAAAGTGGAGCCCAACGGTGCTCATGAGCGCTGGAGCTCGGAGGGCCCTGTTCACCTCTGTGGATGGCGTCGGCCCAAGAAGATCACCTTTCTCCTGACCCTGCCACCTTCGCGGCATGCAATGGGCTTGTCTTCGAGTTGTGCGCGGAAAAAATTTCATGGCCTCGCGGCAAAGGAGGAGTTTAAGGAGAAGGAGGTTGAAAATGATATTTTCAGTGAGGACGAGCATGAGCATGATGCCTCATCGAGTCTCGACGACGGCCCGTCTCCCTGGAACAATTTCGACGATGGTGATGGTGGTGAAGGTGTACAGCATGACAGAGGCTTCCTGGATGGTTCGCCTGCTGTAGCCAGCTTTCGCAAGAGCCCTCTGTCCAAGAGCCCTCTCGTCAGCCCTTATGCCCAGCCGGCCAGAAATGACAGGGTGGTTCCAGACATAGAGCATGTTGTGGTTGGAGCTGAAGAGCTTCCAGACAGCTCCGACTTTGAGGACAAGGCGGCTGAGTTCGACGGGCAAGATGTGTTATCCATGAGCACCGACACTGAGTACGGTGAAGCCAGCGGTTGGCGCAGCGACCTTCACGCCGACCTCGGGCTTTTGGCAGACCTTGCGCTGCGCTGAATGGCAAGACAGAATCCCAGCTCAGAAACTGCTTTTTTGCACTGAGTTGTGCTGTTCTATTTTCCAACGTGGAATTGCAATTCTGTAAATAAGGACTAGGTGGGTCTTGAGCACTTTACTCACTGACCATAATATGGCACTTGACCACCGCTAGATCCTTTGTATTGCAGTTAGACAGTGATGATCACAGTCTTCTGCTGCATAGTGACATATACCGCAGTAAGAGCTCTCGTAGAAGCGCAGCAACAAAAGCTGCTACCCTCTACAATCGAGCCGTGCATCTAAATACTTGTAAAACTGCACATAGTCAACATAACACCCGTGCTTGATCACCCTTAAACCACTTTGTCAATACTCACAAGTCGCAAATAGACGCTTCAAAAGTTTGAATTTCAAAACAATAAAAATATTCAAGTATGCCACGAATGATGTGCGGCATGGTGCGAGCACGTGTAGGCCAGCGAAACACCCCCCCACACAGCTTTTTATCTTTCACTTGCTCTCATGTTTTGTAAAGTCTACCGCAAATCTGTAATCCTTCAGACACCCAACAAAGAGGAGCAAATAGCAAATTGGTACCGCAAACATTTGTGAATCGCAGGGGAAAACGAACTCGACCACCTACAAATCGGGGCTGAGGGCCAGGCGCCTGGAAAATCTGGAGATCTTCTTTTCCTGAAGGACCTGCTATTTCTGGTAATCTTGCTGTCGGCCTTTCCCTTGCACATGTGAACCATCAACTCAAATTTAAGGATATCATACCTTGGTCCAATCTCAATTGAAGATGAGTTGCAATTCATGCCGGTGTATGATGTAGTCACGTGCTTGCAGCTGCGCGAGCATATCCCCACTGTTTACAGGGAGGTGTTCCCACAAAATATCGTCTTAAAAACACGGGATGCGCTGTTGTCGACGTGAGCACCTCCCGGCCAGCCAGGCAACAGGTGGCATGAATTGCAAGTCAGCCGACTACGTGGGGGGGGTGGAGCAAAAGAGA
>Ga0105051_10006336_pt1 | contig 12789 bp, 12 predicted proteins | sample FRY02_FD_78383 | JGI IMG/M metagenome (GOLD analysis project Ga0105051, IMG submission 78383) | Freshwater microbial communities from Lake Fryxell liftoff mats and glacier meltwater in Antarctica - FRY-02 (megahit assembly) | ecosystem: Environmental > Aquatic > Freshwater > Ice > Glacier...
GCATGTAATGGCCCGGTGGGTGAGGGTGCGAATCTGCCGATGTATATTGCCCCCACGCTCCCCACTGCGTGAGCCTCCGGCGGTACGCTGCCCCTGTTATCAGGTTTAGGGGCTCTTATGCCTTTGGGCGAGCTGTCGGCGGGACTGGCTCCCACTTAGAGCGACCGTGACTTTACAGAACAGCCAAAGCCATCTCAAGCCCAGACACAAACCCGTCTTCAACCCGATGCCCCAAACACCAGTCACCGCAAGCGCCTATGCCCAGCCTGGCGTCCCACAAATGGCTTTTGCCTGTGGCGTTAACCAGTGGCTCGGTGGTTTGCGCATAGCGCCAGCGGTGGACTTCGGCATACGGCGGCTGCGCGCGTATGCCTGTCACTTCGGTAAATGCTTTGAGCAGCTTGGCTTTGACGCGTTCGGCGTCGTCCTCCAGGTGGCGCTCAGACCAGTCTGGGCTGGCCTGCACTGTCCAGCGCTCAATCGGGCCGCGCCCAGGTTTGGACGACTCGCGTGCCAGCCAGGCAATGCGGTGGTGGGTGCTGCGCGCAGCGTTCCACTGCGGGCCCAGGTGGGCCAGGGCAGGTTGCGCCGCCTGGGGAAAAGCCAGCATCAAGGTCCAGCAGGGAGCAACCCTGACTTTGGCAATCTCGGCCATCAAGGGCTTGGCAATTTGTGATGACAGCAGCAGCGCATGCGCTTGCACCGATGGTGCGGCCATGATGACCGTGTCAAAGCCTGAATGCACGCTGGTTGCCGCGCCTGGCCCTTCGGTTTGCAACTGCCAGCGATCGGCGCTTAACAAGTCGGTTTGTATGCGCGTGACCTGGGTTTCAAAATGCACTTGACCAGTGGTCATCAGCGGCTTGGCCCATTCTTTGACCAGCGCGTTCATGCCGGGTGTGGCCACCCAATGGGCTTCTTTGGACGGCAGGCTGGATGCCACCACGCGGCCTGCCTCGTCAAGAATCCGCACCGTGTTGGCGCTCCAGCGGCGCACCAGTTCTGGGCGGATGGCAAGGGCTTTTTCAAAACGTGCATCACGCACCGTGAAGTACTGCGCGCCGTGGTCGAAAGCGCCAAATTCTGTATTGCGCGTTGACATACGCCCACCTGCGCTGCGGCTTTTTTCAAACACCGTGACTCGATGGCCGGCCTGAGCCAATGTGCGGGCACAGGCCATGCCTGCAATGCCCGCACCGATGACGGCGATATGGCGAACTGGCGCGGGAGGTTTTGATGGGTTCTTTTTTGTCATGGTGTGTTTTTATTGGTGCAATGGTGTTGCCGCCAATGTACTCTAAACGCCCTGCTGAACGGCAAAGTAAACGCGGGCTTAGTCTACCGCTCAAGCAACGCGCTTCTGGTCTTGGGGCGATCCAGTTGATTCAGCCACCATTGCAAGGCCTTGCCATCGGCAGCGCGCCAGGCGTAGCTGACCCGCACCACGCGCGGTCTTTGGCTGACTTTTTTCTCGACCAGTCGGCCGGCGTCTATGTAAGGTCGGGCCAGATATTCAGGCAAAAAGCCAGCGCCCAGGCCGCGCATCTGCGCATCGAGCTTGGCCAGCATGCCGGGGACGGTAAATACGTCTTGCCCTCCCAGCAGGCCGATGGTTACGCCGTTACCGCGTTGTAGTGAATCGGCCACCGCCACCACCCGGTGCGCCCGCATCATGCTGTCGGTAATCGGCTCCGGAGCTTGGGCCAGCGGGTGATGCGGTGCGACGGCATAGACAAATTTGGTGTTGCCAAGCACTTTGCTGTGCAGGTCCTGGTGGGTACCCGGCTCCAGCGAAACACCTATCGCCAAATCGGCCTGGCCTGATGTCAGTGCTTGCAGGGTGCCCGACAGCGCTTCTTCCCGGAGTTTGATGCGCGTGGGCGACTTCAAAGCAAAAAACGCCGTACACAACTCCATGACGGTGCTGCGCGAAATAATGCTGTCAACTGACAAGGTCAGTTGTGGCTCCCAACCTGTGGCTACCCGTTTGACCCGGTTGGCAATCGCATCGAGCTCGTTCAAGACGCGATTGCCCTCCCGCAGCAGCTCTTTGCCGGCTAGAGTTAATTTGGCCTGGCGTGAGGACCGGTCAAACAGCAGCACATCAAGACCATCTTCGATCCGTCTGATGCGGTAAGTCAGTGCGCTGGGCACAACGTCCAATTCGCGCGCAGCGGCGGCCATGCTGCCTGTACGGTGTACAGCGTCGATCAGTCCAAGCGCCTCGGGCGTCAGCACATTACGGACAGCAGTTTTTTGCATTGACAGCCCAATCGTTCAAATAAATTGAATGATGCCATCAAATAATAACAACTGCATCAGGCGCTTTGTTAAATACATTAGACATTTCATTCTCCCCATTGGAAAGCCAGTAACCATGATCACACTGCGTAAATCCCAAGAGCGCGGTTACGCCGACCACGGCTGGCTCAAGTCATACCATTCGTTTTCATTTGCCGGCTATCACGACGAAAAGCACATGGGCTTCGGAAACCTGCGCGTGATCAATGAAGACCGTATTGCACCGGGCACGGGCTTTGGCACGCACGGCCACAAAGACATGGAAATCATCAGTTACGTACTGCAAGGTAACCTGGCCCACAAAGACAGCATGGGCAACGTCAAGGGTATCCCGCCGGGTGATGTTCAGCGTATGAGCGCAGGCACGGGCGTGCAGCACAGCGAGTTCAACCATGCCGAAGGCCAGACCACGCATTTTTTGCAAATCTGGATTGAGCCGAATGTCAAAGGCATTGCACCAGGCTATGAGCAAAAGACGTTCAGCGTCGATGAAAAACGCGGCAGGTTGCGGCTGGTGGCATCGAGTGATGGTGCTGAGGGTTCAGTCACGATACATGCGGACGCCAAAATTTATGCCGGGCTGCTGGATGGGCAAGAATCAGCAGCGTTGACTTTAAATCCGGCGCGTAAGACGTATATGCACGTGGTGCGTGGTAATTTGCAAGTCAATGGCTTACCGCTGGTTGCGGGTGATGCTGCTTTGCTGTTGTCTGAAAGTCAGTTGAAATTGACTGAAGGCGTAGATGCCGAGGTTTTGGTGTTCGACCTGGCCGCTTAGTGCTGTGTCTGCGTCTGTGCCTGTGTCTGTTATTTTTCAACTTTGTAAGGATGTTTATGTCAAAGGTAGTTGTTGTTTATCACTCAGGTTATGGCCATACCCAGCGCGTGGCGCAATTTGTGTCCGATGGTGCAGGTGCAGAGTTGATCGCCATTGATGCAGAAGGTAATTTGACTGAAGCGCAATGGGCTAGTCTGGATGCGGCTGACGCGATCATCATGGGCAGCCCGACCTACATGGGTATGGTCAGCTGGCAGTTTAAAAAATTTGCCGATGCGACCAGCAAAAAATGGTTGGCAAGCGTCTGGAAAGACAAGGTTGCCGGCGGCTTTACCTGCTCGTCCAGCCTAAGCGGCGACAAGCTATCAACGCTCCAATACTTCATCACACTGGCCATGCAGCAAGGCATGATTTGGGTCGGTCAGCCTGAGCTGACCAGCGCCACCATCAACCGCATTGGCTCCAACTCAGGTGTGATGGCACAAGTTGGCGCGCGAGACCCTGCCAGCGCCATTCCGCAAGGCGACCTTGACACGGCAGCCGGCTACGGCAAGCGGGTGGCTGAATTGGCGGCGAAATTACGCGGTTGACTGAGGCGGTCAAAGCTGCGGGGTTTCAAGCTACGTCCCGTGCCAGTCGCAAGCCGCTGAATTGCCACCTCGCATCGGGCGGGAAAAAGTTGCGGTAGGTGGTGCGCATATGGCTGTGCGGTGTAGCGCATGAGCCGCCGCGCAGTACGAACTGGTTGCACATGAACTTACCGTTGTATTCACCGACCAGCCCCTCCCACGGCTTGTAGCCGGGGTAGGAGTTGTAACTGGATTGCGTCCATTCCCAAACGTCACCGAACATTTGTGAGGGGCTATCGCTTCTGGCGTGTTGCAGCGGCATGGGGTGATAAGCAGCACTTTCTACAAAGTTGCCGGTGGGTGGCGTCTTGATTTGGCTTGCCGCCAGTTCCCATTCAAATTCGGTGGGCAAACGCGCCCCAGACCAACGCGAAGCTGACCAACGTGCAAAGGCATCGGCCTCAAAATAATTCAAATGGCAAGCGGGGGTATTCGGGTCAACATCTACCGTGCCCTGGAGTGTGAAATTCTCATACCCTGAATGCGCTGATGGACTTGTTTGCCAGTACAGCGGTAGCGCGTGTTGACCGCTTTGTACCCAATCCCAGCCCAATGACAGCCACAGCTCGGCCCGCTGGTAGCCGTCATCCGCCATGAAAGCTAAGTAGTCGCCGTTGGTTACCAATCGGCTGGCCAGCTCAAACGGTGCGACGTACACAAGGTGGCGCGGCGTTTCGTTGTCAAAAGCAAAGCCATCCTGAGCTGCATCAAAGCCGTGTTCGACCAAGCCGCCTTCATAGCCATGCCAGGTCATGGGCTGCGGCGCAATGCTCGAAAGCGGCCAGCGTTTGGCGTAGGCCAAAGTAGCCGAAGTAGCGGGGTTCATGGACAGAGCATGTTTGATGTCGGTCAGCAGCAGTTCCTGGTGCTGCTGTTCGTGCTGCAGGCCCAGTGTGATGAGCTGGGCTAACGCATCGTCATGCGGATGTTCGCCTAATACCGCCAGCACACGAACGTCTACCGCCTGTCGGTAGGTCATTACCTCGGCTAGGGTCGGGCGGCTGATCAAGCCTCTCTGGGCGCGTGGGTGCTTGTCACCAATCCCGTTGTAGTAGCTGTTGAACAGCACGCGAAAGCTGGGGTCGAAGGCTTTGAAGTTTCTCTCATATGTCTCAAGAACAAAAGTTTCAAAAAACCAGGTCAGGTGCGCCAAATGCCACTTGGTGTGACTGGCATCGGGCATGGACTGCAATTGACAGTCTTCAGCGCTAAGTGGCTTGGCCAGAACCTCGGTTTGCTTGCGAATCTGCTGAAACTGCAACGCAAGGTGATTACGACTGTGGGGTGCGGTTTGAAGGGTCGGCATGTTGTTCTCAACAAATATAGTCAGGTTTGTCGGCAGAACATAAATAGTCTTACACCCTACCAGATGGCCGTGTAGGTGAATAGGCCGATTTAGGTGTGCATTGAGCGAATTTCAGCATGGCGTGCGACCTAGAATATGGTGATGTTTGTCCATCTACGTATCCATACCGAGTTTTCTGTCGTTGACGGCACCAACCGCATCGACGAGATTGCCAGCGCCGCAGCAGCTGACCAGCAACCTGCACTGGCTATCAGCGACCTGAGCAACCTGTTCGGCACTGTCAAGTTTTACAAGGCCGCACGCAACAATGGTGTCAAGCCGCTGATTGCTGCTGATGTATGGGTGCATGTGCCCGGTAAAGATACAAGCGCACCACCCGCCCGCCTGCTGCTGATGGTGCAAAACCACCGGGGCTATCTTAATTTATCAGAGCTGCTGACCAGAGCCTGGACACGCGGCGTGGTGCGAGACCAGGCCATCATCAGTCTGGACTGGCTGACTGAACTCAACGAGGGTTTGATAGCCCTGTCGGGCGCACAGCGCGGCGCCATAGGCCAGGCGCTGGTGCAGGGCGACGATTCGCGGGCGATGGCCTGTGCGTTGCATTTCTCGGGCATTTTTATTCACCGCTTTTACATCGAGCTACAGCGCGCCGAGCAGGCTGACGATGCCCGGCATGTGACTGCTGCCGTGCAACTGGCCGCGCGATTGAAACTGCCGGTGGTGGCCACGCACCCGGTGCAGTTTTTAACCTATGACGACTATGAAGCGCACGAAGCGCGGGTGTGTATTTCTGAGGGTGAAATTCTGGGCAACGCACGCCGCATACGCAAGTTCACGCGCGAGCAATACTTCAAGTCCAGTGCGCAAATGGAGGCGCTGTTTGCCGACATCCCCTCGGCAATTGCCAACACATTGGAGATCGCCAAGCGCTGCAACTTACAGCTTGAACTGGGCAAACCCATGCTACCCGACTACCCCACGCCCGAGGTGAATGGCGTGCGCATGGCTGCGGATGACTACTTTCGTCAAACATCGTTTGAAGGGCTGGAAGAGCGCCTGGCGCACCTGTACCCCAACGCGGAAGTGCGCGATAAAAAGCGACCCACTTACGTGAAGCGGCTGGAGTTTGAGATCAAAACTATTTTGGGCATGGGTTTTCCAGGTTACTTTTTGATTGTGGGCGACTTTATCAACTGGGCTAAAAACAATGGTTGTCCGGTCGGGCCGGGTCGGGGCTCAGGCGCGGGCTCGCTGGTGGCGTATTCGCTGAAGATCACTGACCTGGATCCGCTGCGCTACAACCTGCTGTTCGAGCGGTTTTTGAACCCCGAGCGGGTGTCGATGCCCGACTTCGACATTGACTTCTGCCAAACTAACCGCGACCGCGTGATTGACTATGTGAAGGATAAATACGGTCACAACGCAGTTAGCCAAATCGTGACTTTTGGCACCATGGCTGCACGTGCTGCCATCCGTGACGTAGGCCGCGTACTCGATTTTCCGTATGGTTTTTGTGATGGCATTTCCAAGCTGATACCGAACAAGCCCGGCCAGGCCGTCACACTGCAGCTGCTGCCCGCCGAGCGCAACAAAAGCGACAAGATGGTCTATGCGCTGGAGGCCGAACCCCTGTTGGCCGAGCGTGAACGCAAGGAAGAAGACGTTCATACCCTGCTGGAGCTGGCCCGCAAGCTCGAAGGCCTGACGCGCAACGTCGGCATGCATGCCGGTGGTGTGCTGATTGCGCCGGGCAAGCTGACCGATTTTTGCCCACTCTATTTGCAGCCCGGCAGCACGTCTGCCGTCAGCCAGTTTGACAAAAACGACGTGGAGGCGATTGGCCTGGTCAAATTTGACTTTTTGGGCTTGGCCACACTGACGATTCTGGAGATTGCCAAGGACTTTATTGTCACGCGCCATCCATCGCAAAAAGACTTCAGGTTTGAAAACCTCCCGCTGGATGATGCGCGCGTTTACAGGTTGTTTTCGGAAGGTCAAACCGAGGCCGTGTTTCAGTTTGAAAGTACCGGCATGCAGCGTTTGCTGAAAGACGCAAAACCCGACCGGCTGGAAGACCTGATCGCGATGAACGCGTTGTACCGGCCTGGTCCAATGGAGCTGATACCTAATTACATCGCCCGCAAGCAAGGCAAGGAGGTGCCCGACTACCCGGACCCGCGTGTCAAACCGATGCTGGAAGAGACCTACGGCATCATGGTCTACCAGGAACAGGTGATGCAGACCGCGCAGATATTGGGCGGTTACTCACTCGGTGGTGCGGACATACTGCGCCGCGCCATGGGTAAAAAAGACGAGAAAGAAATGGCCTTGCAGCGTGAGGTGTTTCGCAAGGGCGCGGGTATCAATGGCTTGAGTGAAGAAAAAGCCGATGAGGTTTTTGACTTGATGGAAAAGTTTGCAGGTTACGGCTTTAACAAGTCGCACTCTGCTGCATATGCGCTGCTGGCATACCACACGGCCTGGCTCAAGGTGCATTACACGGCCGAGTTTTTTGCCGCCAATATGACGGTGGAAATGGGTGACACCGACAAGCTGAAAATCCTGCATGGTGATGCGCTCAAAATGGGGATCACTTTCGAGTCACCCGATGTCAACCGGGGTGACTACCGGTTTGAGCCGACCAGCAACAGCGCCGTGCGCTATGGCCTGGGCGCTGTCAAGGGCACGGGTGAGCAGGCGATTGCAGCGATTGTTGCAGCGCGGGTCGAGGGTGGCTTGTTTACATCGCTGTATGACTTTTGTGTGCGGGTGGAGCGTACAAAAATCAACAAGCGTAGCGTCGAAGCGCTCATCAAAGCTGGCGCTTTTGACAATCTGCAATTAAACCGTGCGTCGCTCCTGGCATCGGTTGATCAGGCCTTTGAATTCGCCTTGGCCACTGAGGCCAACGCCAACCAGGGTGGGTTGTTTGACATGTCAGATTCGCACGCCGCCAGCACGCAAGAGCCCGAACTGGTAGAGGCCATGCCCTTTGGCATCAAGGCGCGTTTGGTGGCTGAAAAAACAGCCATTGGTTTTTACCTGTCAGGCCATTTGTTTGACGAGGTTGAGGCCGAGGTTCGCCAGTTTGCCAAACTGAAGATTGAGGATTTATTCGACTCGCGCGACACCCGGGTTCTGGCCGCTATCGTGACTGACTTGCGCGTCATCAACGGCAATCGCGGCAAGCTCATCATCTTCAAGCTCGATGACAAAACCGACACGCTGGAAGCATCGGTTGACGAAGTCACTTACAACGCCAACCGTAACCTGCTGAAAGACGACGAACTGGTGATTGTGCAGGGCACGCTGCAAGGTGCGTCAGAGCGCTTTGGCAGGCGCTTCAAAGTCACGCAGGTTTGGGATTTGGAGGCCGCGCGCTGCAAGTTTGGCAAGTATTTAGAGGTTGCGGTTAACGGCGCTGCGCCAGACATCAGCCGCTTGGTCAAAGACTCTCCACCGCGCCGCGAGATGACCGAGCAGGGCGAGCTGGTGCGTGGCTTGCCAGTGCGTTTGCAGGTCAGGCGGCTTGCTGATTTTGGCGAGGTGGTGGCTGATCTGTCGCTGGGCGACCAGGCCAAATTCTTCCCCAGCGACGCAGCGCTGGCCAGCTGGACGGCGCAAGCTGACAAAGGGCTGGCGCGTATCGTGTATGAATGAGCTCGCGCTGTCGTATCTGGAACACTGGCGTAGCAAAGCGCCCGTCACCACCGCTAGACTTGAACGTTGCCTAATTCTGGAGTTCAACCCATGATCACGCTGCACGGCTTTCCGGTGTCCAACTACTACAACAAAGTCAAGCTGGCGCTACTCGAAAAGAATGTGCCTTTTAGAGAAGCCCCCGCCTACCCGATGAAGCTGACGCTGGCAGATCTGACCGCATCACCGCTGGGAAAAATTCCGTTCATCACCACAGCGCATGGCACGCTGTGTGAAAGCCAGGCGATTATTGATTACCTTGAATTGGCTTATCCGCAGCCGCTATTGCTGCCCGCAGACCCGTTTGCCGCTGCCAAAGTGCGCGAACTGATCACCTACATTGACCTGCACGTTGAGCTGGTGGCGCGTGAGCTGTACGCGCAAGCATTTTTTGGTGGCACGGTTAGCGAGAGCGCCCAGGCCAGGGTACGTAAGCAACTGGAAAAGAACATCGCCGGGCTCAAGTCTCTCATCAAGTTTGCGCCTTATGCAGCAGGCGACACCTTTACCCAGGCCGATTGCGCCGCTTTTGCCAGCCTGCCGCTGGTGGGCATGGCGACCAAGACGATTTATGGTGAAGACCTGCTGCTGGCAGGAGGCGTGGACTACAAGGCATACATCAAAATGATTGGCGAGCGGCCCAGTGCTCAAAAAGTGCTGGCAGACCGCAAGGCCGCGACTGCCAAGCCAGGCTGATGCTATAATATTAATAGCTGATGACGCCTGTATAAATTGCGCTGCAGGCCTTCTTTATTCCTAAAAGCGGCCGAAAAGTAATAAAATCGGGTTTTAAAGCCCCAGCGCTGCATAAACCCGCATGGCGGCATAGGCATCGTTGGCTGAATAAATCATTTGCGCGTCAGTCAGGTGCGGGTTGGCCCAGTTCGATGTGCTGGCTTTCTTCGACTTGATAAAGCGTTTGTTAAACAGCACCGCCACTGCGCCGCGCACACCCATGTCTTTGCGGTAGCCTTTTGCGCGAAACACGGGATTCAAATCCAGCACGCCTTGCAGGTCAACGCCCAGTTTGTAGGTAATGCGTTTTTTGTCGTCGCCCAAGCCAAAGCCGGCTTTGATGATGTGGGGCGCTTCAAGCAGCAGGCCTACGACGCGGCGGCATTCAGCGTCTTCGAGTTGAAAAATCCAGGCCTTGTGCAGGGTAGACAGTTGCACGATGTGCGGCCCGGTCGATGCCTCGTTTTTGGCAAATGTGGGTTTTGATTCAGTGTCAAACCCAAGAGCCTTTTCGCCTTGCAGCGCTTGCAGTGCTAGTTTGGCTTGCTCCGCTGTCGCTACCAGTTGTATCTGGCCAAGATCCAGTCGGTCAAAGCTCTCTAACAGGTTGATTTGTTCTTTGTCGGGCGTATGGCGTTCTGTCATGGCTGACCAGCAGGATAGCCTATGTCCACGTCTGACCAATGAATGATTCAAAGGCTCTTGCGCGTTACATTACTTGCCAGGCGGGTGCAGCGGGCATTCAGCTTAAAAAATACAAGGAGGGCTATGCACGACTCTTTCTCAAAAGCTGGCACGCAGCACAGCGAGGCGTACCGTCTGCCGATTGAATTTACCGGCTCCGGCAGTGAGTATTTTCGTATCTGGATTGTCAATTTGCTGCTGATGTTCGTGACCTTGGGTAGCTACTATCCGTGGGCCAAGGTGCGGCGGCTGCGCGACTTTCAGGAAAAACCATGAAGAGCAAATCGGGCGGCTTGGTGTATTCGACGATTAGCGGAAGAATGTGCCCCGCATGCCGCCAGCCGATCAGCCACTGCACATGCAAAGCGCAGCTGATACCACCCACCGATGGCGTCGTACGCGTCAGTTTGCAAACCAAAGGCCGTGGCGGCAAAAGCGTCACGCTCGTCAAGGGCTTGTCGCTTGATGCTGTGGCGCTTGCCGTGCTCGGCAAGCAGTTGCGCTCTGCCTGCGGCTCGGGCGGTACGGTCAAAGACGGTGTGGTTGAAGTGCAGGGCGACCATGTCGTGACCATCATGGCTGCGCTACAAAAACAAAATTACAACGTCAAGCGCGCTGGCGGTTGAAATTGAGACCGCTTCTGCACAGGTAACGGCCTCTGTTGACTTCCCAGTTGATGCTTAAAGCATCGCTGCTTGCGCCCGTCAACCTAAGCTTGGCGCAGGTTTTAAACGGTTGGTAACAAGGTTGTATGCTTGGGTGTGGGGTATTGATATGCTTACGTTGGGATAAAGCTAAAAATGGAGACATCTTGAACACATCAACTTTTCTTTTTTTGTGCCTGGGGCTGGCCGCAGGTGCTGCGCTGGGTGTTGGTCTGTATATCGCGTGGCTAAAATACCAGTCTGATGAAAAAATGCGCTTGCCCAGCAAGTGGCCGCTGACCTCACGGGTCTTGATGACCAATGAAGAGTACGAGGTCTTCAAGTGGTTATCGGCTACCTTTCATGAATATATGGTGATGGTCAAGTTGCCCGTGCTGCGCTTTACCGTGCCCGTTAGCAAAGACGAAAACGGCGGTGGTGCGCGCTGGCAAGAGTTGTTGGGCGGTGTGTATTGCACCTTTACGGTGTGTACACCGAATGGCAATGTGCTCGGTTGTGTCGACGTGCCGGGCAAGCGGGGGATCAACAAAAGCAACCGTCAGCTTAAAGAATCGCTGCTGTCGGATTGCCGTATTGCCTATACTTTAGTACGCAGCGCCAAGCTGCCTCAGGTGGGCGCCATGCGGGCTGCATTTTTGGGTGAAATGCTGCTTGACGATCAAGTCGAAGCTCAGGCCACGCGCGGCGGCGACAGCGGCTTTCACGCAGACCTGGACAGCTTTACCAAAGAAAAACGGCTGGCAGCCAAGGCAGCAGCGCTCAAAGTGCTGAACAACAGCGATGCGGGCAAAGCCGCCCGTGCAGCGCAGCCAGCCGGATTCAACCCTGATGGCACCGCTGCTTTCGGGTCTGGCAAGTCAAGCAGATTCCCCAATCAGTGGTACGACTCGTTTACCCAGTCTGACGAAAGCCGCCCGGCCAAACTAGACTGATTTAGCATTGGTGGCCAACACCGCCAAGCGTAGCAAATCAAGGCGGTCGTTGCCAAAGTACATATCGTCGCCGACAAAAAAGCTGGGCACACCGAACACACCGCGTGCAATGGCTTCATCGGTGTTGGCTTTAAGCGCTTGCCTGATGTCTGGCTGCATGATGCCTTCTGCAAATGCATCCGCATCGATGCCAAGGTCTCGGCAAATGTTTGCCAGCACGCCATCTTGCGAGATGTCTTCTTGCCGCGTGAAGTAGGCCGCAAAGGCGGCTTCAATAAATGCCAGCAAATGATGTTTTGAGGCGGCATTTTGAGCCAGCCAGATACAGCCGCGCATCGCCTTGACGCTGTTGACCGGAAACACTCTGGGCGGAAAAACTATGTTGAGCCCTGTTTGCCGTGCGCAGTCTTGCAGGTCTTTCAGAATGTAGCGGTTACGCGGCGAGTTGCCGTCTTCACGAGAGGTATACATACCCTGATTGACGGTGTTGAAAATACCGCCCACCAGCACCGGCCGCCAACTGATGCTGGCGTTCAGTTCTAGCGCCATGGGCTGAATGTTGCGAAAGGCAAGGTAGGTCCAGGGACTCGATACATCAAAGTAAAAATCAAGCATTTTTATGCTCCCTGGCTTGAATGCTCGCCGATGTTTGGCCAAACAAGGCCTTGCGTGCGTCCTCGGTCAAGGCAGGTGCGCGCAGCTCTTTGCCTAAATCGAGTCCACGCTTGACAGCGGGCCTTTCAAACAGCGCGTCATACCAGCGCTTTACATGCGCAAATTTAGCCAGGTCTACCTGCTGCGCCTTGTGCGTGCGGACCCACGGGAAAATCGCCATGTCGGCAATCGAATAATCACTGCCCGCTACAAAAGCATTCGTGGCACCCAATTGGCTGTTAAGCACACCGTACAAACGGTCGACTTCTTTGCCATAGCGGTCGATGGCATAGGTGATTTTTTCTGGCGCGTAGAGTAAAAAATGGCCGTTCTGCCCAGCCATCGGCCCCAGGCCACCCATCTGCCACATCAGCCACTGCAACACCTGGTAGCGATGGCGTAC
>Ga0105051_10006337_pt1 | contig 12787 bp, 8 predicted proteins | sample FRY02_FD_78383 | JGI IMG/M metagenome (GOLD analysis project Ga0105051, IMG submission 78383) | Freshwater microbial communities from Lake Fryxell liftoff mats and glacier meltwater in Antarctica - FRY-02 (megahit assembly) | ecosystem: Environmental > Aquatic > Freshwater > Ice > Glacier...
AAAACGATGTTGGTTTCACTTGCCGCGTTCGTTCTTTCGACGGTTTACTGCGGATTGGCTCCCGATTATTCCCATTTGCTCGTCGCCCGCGGGCTCGCAGGTCTTTGTGGCGGTGTGGTGGCTTCAACGGTAATGGCGTTCATCGTCGACTTGATTCCTGACGGGCGGCGCGGGCGAGCGATCGGGGTGGTGACATCGTCGTTTGCGTTTGCTTCCACGATCGGACTTCCCATCGGCTTATCGCTCGCCAATTGGACGGGGCATTTCGGCACGCCCTTCCTCGCCATCGCGGGCTTAGGAGTCCTCGTTTGGTTTCTCACCGCCGGCCTGTTGCCATCGTTGCCCGGGGTACCCAAAGAACGACGTGTGGGACCGCTCACGATGTTGTCGACGGTGATGCGGCAAGCGAATCATCTGTGGTCGTTTGCGTTCATGATGGCGATGATTTTCGGCACCTTCATGATCGTTCCGTTCATCGCGCCTTACTTAGAAGCGAACTGTGGATTGTCACGAAACCATTTACCGATCATTTATGCCGTCGCGGGCGTCTGTTCATTGTTCGTAATGAACGTCAGCGGATGGTTGACGGATCGCTTTGGTGCTCGTCGCGTGTTTGTGATTGCGGCAAGTGCTGCCGTCGTGATGACGCTTGTCATTACAAACCTGCCGGTCGTCAGCCTCGCGGTTGCGGTATTGGTGACGAGTCTGTTTATGTCCGTCGCGTCAAGCCGAATGGTGCCGGCACAAGCGATGATGCTTCGATCCGCCGATCCGAAAGCTCGTGGTGCCTTTACCAGTTTAAATTCCGCGATGTCACATTTCGCGACCGGTGTCGGACCGTTGATCTCCGGAATGATTATCGGAGAACAATTTCCGGGCGGACCGTTAACCAATTACTGGCTCGCAGGTCTCGTGGCGGTCTGCTTCGGCATGCTCGCCATTGGCCTTTCGTTTTTACTGCGAGCACCATCCGTGACGGTGCTGTTTTCGCCAGACGCGGCGAGTGAGCAAGCTTAGGATCGAGCGGGAAATAAGGGTTAGGTCTCTTTTGTGCGAAGCACCCGAAGGGCCAGTTCCTGGCAAACGAGACCTGACCCTTATTTCCCGCTCATTGCTTAGGATTTTCAAGTCTGCCTCATGGGAAGGGACGAAACTCATTCGCGCAGACGGATATCACGAGAGGACAGAATTTGTAAGCGGCAAGTGTGACTTTACTCTTCGTACTCGACCACGTTCAATTCTGGCTTCGCTTCCTTCAATTGATCGATGAGGTCGTAACCAATTTGAATATTTGAAACATTCAAGGAGGCGAGTTTTGGCAACTTGGCGAGTTGCAACAAACCTTCATCAGAGATTTGCGTTCCTGAAAGATTGAGGTTCTTTAGCTCCGCGAATTTCAATAGCGAAGGCACCGAGGCATCTGTTATCGACGTCGCCTTTAGATCCAATTCCTGCAACTTCGTTAATCCGGCGAGCGATTGCATGGCATCGTCATTCAATTTTGTCTCCCAGAAACCCAAGTAGATTAAGTCGTTCAATGCCGCCAACTTTTTCATCCCTTCGGGGCTCGCGATACGGCATTCGGCCATGTCGAGATACGTGACCGCGGGGAGCGAGGCGATGATGGCGAGGCCATCATCGTCCAAAGAGGTCCCTCGCAGTTCTAAACGATTAAGCTTTTTCAGATTCCTGATATGTTTAATCCCTTCCCCCGTCACGTCGGTGTCGCGAATGCGAAGGCGAGTGAGATTTGTCAAACCACTGATCGATGCCATGCCTTTATCGGTTAGCTTGGTGGCGTCCATTTGAATCGACTTTAGTGTTTTCATCTCGCCGATTATCCGCATCGATGCATCACCAATCGCGGTGCAGTAGTTGACGTTAAGCGATGTGAGCGGCAGCGCTTTCAAGTCTGCCAATCCAACATCGGTAACCTTCGATTTTTCGAGTTGAACATCCACAAGCGTCTTGATCGGGGCGAGATGTTTCATGCCCGCGTCCGAGATATTGGTGTTTCGCACGTCGATCGCGCGAAGCTTGGGAAGCGACGAAATGGCGGTCAAGTCCGAATCCGTCACCGGTGTCCGCCGCAACATCAACGCTTCCAACTTCGGTAATTTTCCGGCGGCCTTGAGCGTTTCCGAACCAATCGCGCTGTCCGTCAAATCGAGTCGCTTCAGCGTCGTCAGTGACGCGATCGCTCCCATGCCTTTGTCAGAAATTCCAGGCCCGGTGAAAATCGCGGATTGAACATTCGGCAGGCCAGCGAGGTGAACCAGCGAATCGGAGATATCAGACTGACTGGCAATGGAAAACTCGGTGACGGAGCCAGCGCTGTTTTTCTTGAACAGATAGCCCGCTTTGGCAAGTGCTTCGACAGCCGCTGCATCGTCTTTTGCGGGGCCAGCGTTGGGTATAGCAGGTTTGTTTTTTTTTGCAGTCGCAATCGGATCCGTCACAGTCGACTTTTGACATGCGGTGAACGTAACGAGCGATAGCAGCGAACAGAGTCCAACAAAAAGCAGTTCATTTCGGCGGGTTCGCACAGCAGTCTCAAAGTTTGTGAATGGCGGATGGGTCGCGTGAGTGTCGACCGGGAAATGTCAAGGTTAAAGCGGTGGCTCGTTTTTGGCAATCAAAACAGTTTCTTCGAGCAAGCGGGGCTTACTTTTCAACAAAAATCATGTTCAAGGTTGCGACGATGATCGTAAACGCGTTCAAGATCAGGTGCACAACCATGCAAGGCCCTAGGCGTCCCGTTTGGCGGTACAGATAACCGAGCGCGAGCGCAAGAAAAAACAACGGCACCGCGGCGCCGCCTTGTCCGAGATGCAAGGCTGCGAAGGTTATGCTACTCATGACGACAGGCCACCATGACCACCTCGTAATCTCTTCTGCATTCACGACGTCGGAAACGGGTTGAGCGTTTTGCAAATCTTGATTCGGTGCCAGATTCAACCGCCGCGTCAATTGCTCGGCACCGCCCTGAAGAAGACCGCGGAACGTGAACTCTTCGAAAAATGGGGTCCACAGAACGGTGGTGATCGCCAAGATTAATAATGACCAGCCTGTCGGTTGTGATCCAATGGTGTCGAGAACCGGGTGCTCGTACTTAATCCACATGTCGATCAAAGAGCTGATCAATAGGACCGGTGGCAAAACGAGAAATGCGGCCTTGGCTCCAAGCTTGACGTCCCCCATCGAAGGCCAAAAGCCGTAACGCTTCAATTGGCCTGGGGACGTCAGATTCATCCAAACCATCACGCTGATCACGGCCAGCGCACTGGCAACGCTGCTCATCAAAATAACGACCGTCATATCGCTGGCCGGAAGCTCTGACATCGTGAACGTACCGCCATCGATTCGTTCCGTCGTTTCCTGCGACATCCAACGCTGACCGACCGATTGAGCCGCACCGGTGCAGACAATGAATAGACCGAAGCTGACAAAGAACTCCGCCAACGTCCAAAACGGACGCGGTCGAGACATCGGCTCGACAATCGGTAGTCGTTTCGCAATCCGTGTTTTCGCTAACCAAATCCAAGCAACACCGCTGGCGATCAAAACGCAGATGAATAATGCGTCGACAACATTTCCAATCGAATCAAACATCAAACGCTGCCTTCGTTGGCACTTAGCACCCGCGTGGCGGCCAAAACGTAATCAAACCCTGAATAAACCGTAATGCCCATTGCGATCCACAGCGACCCGGTGCGTACCAAGTTCATTGAATCGCTTGAAGGAGTAACAACCAGACACATGAACACCGCCACGACAGCGATGCACTGAAACACCATCTTCCACTTCCCCAACCAGCTCGCTGAAAAATCTTTGCCTGAGCCTTCGATGATCCCTCGAAGGCTAGTGACCAAAAGTTCACGGGCCACCACCACGATCGCCATCCAAGCGGGCACCGCCGCATTTTCGATGGCGACAAGCGCGATGAACGCACCGCAAATGATGATCTTGTCGACGAAAGGATCGAAGATGCGGCCAAACTTGGTGACTTGGCCATATTTGCGAGCGTAATAACCGTCCATCCAATCGGTGCTTGCGGCAACCAGAAACGTTATCATCGACGCTAAGAACCATTTCTGATCGATCAACACAATGACGGCGATCGACAGAAAAAAGCGAATCGTCGTCAGAAAGTTGGGAATGTTCCAGACCGATGGCATCGCGGCCGCGGTCGATTCAGTAACGTCAGACGTTGAGTTACCAGGACTTTCAGTCCCAGAGCGTTGCGCGGTAGACATCGAAACCTGCGGATAAGACTCAACGTTCGCTTCAATGCCGTCGCATCGAATAATTCGGCGCATTCTAGCGACGAACGTTGAATCGTGAACCGTCACATCATGGTCTTCGCAAAACAAATCACGCGAGCGATTGCTTCCACGATTCGGACAATTCCGGCATCGCCATCAGCTCTGCGACCGCGTAACGGTCGGCTTCGCGGCCCAGCATGATGTCGTTCGCTCGCTGGATCGTCCAATTTGGATGCCGGCGTTCGATCAGCGTCATCGAGTCGTTGACGTTGATCATGCCTTCCCGCAAAACGCGAAAATACCATCCCGTACGCCCGGTCTTTGCCACTTGCTTAGTCAACGTCTTGTGCTTCCAGCGACGCGAAATCTTCCAGCACGGTTGACGTGGTTGGCTGATCTCCAAAATCACCGCCGTCGCTTCATGCTCACCAACGAAGTACCGGTCGCCGATGCAAACACTGCTTTCGGTTTGGGCGGAAATGGTCAGATTTTCTGCAAATGCACCGCATCCAAATGCGCTCCATCCGCAGTCGGAACCGTCGGGATCGGCGAAGTCGGATGATGAAAGCTCCGCCGACCAAGCCGGATAATGCTCCGCGGAATAGCCTAAAACCGCCTTGTCGACGCCGCCGTGGTGCTTCATGTCCGCAGTCTCATCGTCGTCGATTCCCAGCCAATGAACGTGAACCGGTCCGGAAACGGGAAACTTGTAGAACGCCGTTGTCCAACGCAGGCTCATGGAATCTGACGATGTCGATTCCCCTTCCGTGCGGATTCGCCCAACTTGAATGCTTGCGATTGCGGCTGGCATCTTTTCGGTCCGTTAAATAGAAAGATTACTCACCAATGATGAGCCTTGCGTAAGTGTCTGTCAAATAGAGGTTTGCGAACCCTGGCCGTCATTGCTGGGCCGTTGTGAAACCCTGGTAAAACCGCTAGAATCTCGGTCTCGCATCGATGCGACTCAATCCCCCGCTTGCGGCCCTCTTGTTCAGGCAAACGACACTTGTCTTCCGACGGAAATAACAACGGCAACTCTGGAACTGGCGACATTCCTGGCCCTGGTGCCCTGCCCCCAGAAGATGGTGGCCTTGGCAATGGTGATCCTGGCGCCGGCAATCGATTCGGGTATCGCGGAGCCGGTGCTCTGCGAATGATCGATTTGCCGATCGAGGAGGAACTTCGCGAAAGCTACTTGACTTACGCGATGAGCGTGATCGTCAGTCGCGCGTTGCCTGACGTCCGTGACGGCTTGAAGCCCAGCCAACGGCGAATTCTCGTTGCGATGAACGACTTGAACCTCGGACCAGGTGCGAAGCGAGTCAAATGCGCAAAAATCTCCGGCGATACGTCCGGTAATTATCACCCGCACGGCGAATCGGTCATTTATCCGACGCTCGTTCGCATGGCCCAAGAATGGAATATGCGGAGCCTGCTGATCGACAAGCAGGGGAACTTCGGCAGCGTTGCCGGTTTGCCTCCGGCGGCGATGCGATACACGGAGGCCCGCCTCAGCCCCGTCGCATCGATGATGCTTGACGATCTGAAGCTGGACACCGTCGATTACATTCCGACTTACGACGAAGTTCGCACGGAGCCAACGGTCTTGCCGAGCAGGTTTCCCAACCTGTTGATTAACGGCACCAGCGGTATCGCGGTCGGTATGGCGACCAGCATTCCGCCGCATAATCCGACGGAAGTTTGCAACGCGCTGATCCGTTTGGTTGATGATCCCGACGTGTCGATTGAAGAGTTGATGGAGATCATCCCAGGGCCCGACTTCCCGACAGGTGGTATTATCTGCGGCCGCGCAGGGATTCGCCGTGGTTACAGGACTGGTCGCAGCACGATTGTGGTTCGCGCGAAGTGCGCGATCGAAGAGATGAAGGGGAATCGGTCCCGCATCGTCGTGACTGAAATTCCTTATCAGCAATATCGTGACCGCGTCATCGAACGGATCGCTGCCCTGGTCAACGAAGAGAGAATCAAAGGCATCTCCGCGATTCGCGACGAGAGCGATTTGAAGGAACCCGTTCGGCTTGTCATCGAGCTGAAGCGTGATGGTGACCCCGACGTCATCCTTAACCAGCTTTACCAGTTCTCACCGCTGCAGGACACGTTCTCCGTCATCTTGCTCGCGCTTGTTGACGGCAAGCCGCGAGAATTGACGATCAAGGAGATGCTGCAGGAGTTCATTCGGCACCGCGTCACGGTGATTCGCCGCCGAACCACTTTCCTGCTCGCTCGCGCCCGCCGCCGAAAACATACCGTCGAAGGTTTGCTGCTTGCGCTTGCCAATATAGATGAAGTCATTCGCACGATTCGCGCCAGCCGAACGCAGGCAGAAGCCAAGATTGGCATCATGGCGATCCAGTGCCCCTCGTCTTTGATGCAGCGAGCCCTGGGCGATAGCGGTTTCAACCAATTCGTATCCGAGCGCGGCGCCTCGGAAGCTTACACGCTAACCAGCGTCCAAGCGGATGCGATTCTGCGAATGACGCTCGGCCAATTGGTCAACCTGGAACAAGAGAAACTGTCCGACGAGCATGCTCAGTTGCTGGTCGAGATTCTCGATTACCTTGATATTCTCGCAGATCAAACACGCATCTACGGAATCATCCGAGAGGATCTGGAAGAGATCAAACGCCGATTCGGCGATGCACGTCGAACGGAAATTAGCTTTGAAGAAGTCGGCAATATCGATCTCGAAGACCTGATCACCGAAGAAACGATGGTCGTCTCGATCAGCCATCGCGGTTACATCAAACGAACTCCTTCAAGCGTGTACAACACGCAGCGCCGCGGTGGCAAAGGCATGAAGGGTGCAAAGACGGATGAAGAAGATCCGATTCAGCACCTCTTCGTCGCCAGCACGCACGCTTATTTGTTGTTCCTCACCACGACCGGCAAAGTGCGTTGGCAAAAAGTTTATGACTTGCCGCAACTGGGTCGCGAAAGCAAAGGCCGTGCAATCGTCAATTTGCTCAACCTTGAAGAAGGCGAGCAAATTGCCCAGTGCCTCGCGGTTCGTGATTTCAACCAACCTGGCCACTTCGTCATGATGGCGACAAAGGATGGACTGGTAAAGAAAACGCCGCTTGAACAATACAGCCGACCGAAGAAGGGCGGCATCATCGCAATCAAGCTTCGCGAAGGTGATGCGTTGATCGATGCCGCCGTGGTGGGACCTGACAACGAAGTTGTCTTGGTAACCAGCAGCGGGATGGCGATTCGGTTCAATGAAAGCGACGCCCGTCCGATGGGCCGAAATACGTCGGGCGTCAAAGGCATTCGATTATCCAAGGACGACAGCATCGTCGGTATGGTCGTCGCCGATCCCGATGCGACGCTGCTTACCGTTTGCGAAAAAGGTTACGGAAAACGAACCTTCTTCGGACCCAATGCCGTCGTCGAGGGACCACCACCGACTGACGATGAAGAAGGTGCAATCGCAACCGGACCTGTTGCTGAAACGGTTGAGGAATCGGGAGATGAATCAACTTCAAGTTCCGCTCGTTATCGAACCCAACGCCGAGGCGGCAAGGGCGTTCGCGACATCCGCACCAGTGCTCGAAACGGCAAAGTGATCTCGATCGCCCGCGTGACCAGCGGCGATGAAATCTTCATGATGACCGCCAAGGGAAAGATCCAGCGAATCAAGGCTGACGACATCAACATCATCGGTCGTAATACGCAAGGTGTTCGCATCATGAACGTCGACGAAGGTGATAGCCTTATCGCCGTCGTCCGCGTCCCACCTGAGGATAATGCCGAAGTGATCGAAACCGGCGACGGTGTGATCGGGGACCGTGTATTGGGCGACACTGTGCTCGGGGACCGTGTATTGGGCGACACTGTGCTCGGGAATGTTGTGACGAGCGAAGTCGTGATTGACGATCTGGTTTCCGATGAAGAAGGTTACGACGACGGAGGTTCCGCTGAAGATGAGACCTCAGCCGAGTGATGAGACCTCAGCCGAGTGATGAGACCTCAGCCGAGTGATGAGACCTCAGCGACTTGATCATTGAAGTGCGGACCAAACGTGGTCCGCACTGTAATCAAGACGTGCACGACGTCTTCGGCTAGTTCTGGACATGGCCAACAAGCTCACCAATTTATCATGAAGGTGAGCCGGCACTGTTGAGCCTCTCGGTCACACTCAACAGCGAACGCGGTGAAGGGCAAGCCGTTTAAAATGTCGGCTTGAAACTGTCATCCGACCTCCTCGCGTCCACTTTTATGATGAACCCGAAAAGTACTTTTACCGCGCAACCATGGGACGTGTCGGAGAGTAGAGACAACAATCCGCGGGACAAACATCGTGCCAAGGCCCCAGTTCACCCAGTGCCGGACGAGTCGTGGCCAAGCCGATTCGCTCTTGAACCAGTTCGCGAATCATTTGCACAAACCGCGGATGGGTTCCGACGGTCTTTGAACGAGCCATGCTGATGCCGCGTTGTTCGCACAACTGCGCGGCCTCTTCATCGAGATCGAACATGACTTCCATGTGATCGCTCACAAAACCGATCGGTACGATGACCACTTTCTCTAACCGCTGCGTGTCATCAAGTTCTTCGATCGCATCGCAGATATCCGGTTCAAGCCAGGGTTGCTGCGGCGGGCCACTGCGACTTTGAAAAACCAAACGCCACTGAGCTGCACCGGCCGATTCAGCGACGAGTCGGCAGGCTTCGCGGAGCTGCTTTTCATAGTTGCAGTTATCCGCCATCGAATTCGGGATGCTGTGCGCCGTAAATAATACAGGCGTTGAGGAGTCTCCACCGATCGACGCGGTTGCCCCACGCACGTTTTCCGCCATCGGTTCAATGAAACCAGGATGGTTGAAACCCATGCGCAGCTTATCGACGTGCGGAGCGTCGGGGCCGACTTCTTCGCGAGCGGCAATGATGTTCTCTCGATATTGGCGGCAACCGCTGTAGCAACTGAACATGCTGGTGAAAAACGCAATCGTGCGTTTGCACCCGTCATCTCGCATTTGACGAAGCGTGTCCGCGAACATCGGATTCCAGTTGCGATTGCCCCAGTAAACTGGCAAGTTCACCCCGCTGGCCCCGAATTCGGATTTGATGGCAGCAAGCAGATTGAGATTCTGTTCGTTGATGGGGCTGATGCCGCCGAAGTGGCTGTAATGTTCCGCCACCTCCAGCATTCGTTCTCGGGGCACATTTTTTCCCCGGAGAACATTTTCGAGGAACGGCATCACATCATCGGGCCCTTCAGGACCTCCGAACGAAACGAGCAAAAAAGAATCGTAAGGAACGTTATCACCAACCATCGTTTACCCAGTTTCCTGTAAGCCTGCGAATTCATTTTACAGCGCCAATCGTTAGCGGCTTTTCAACGGCGAAAGGCGACCAACGTAACTTCTTCAGATGAAAAGATGCCCGTGAGAATCTTACCGCATCTTAGGGCTTATCGACCGCGAGTTTGCGAAAATAAGCCTCAATCGCTTCACGATAGTGAGTTGGCAAGTCTCGGCTGATCTGCTGGAGCGCTTCTTCACGTTCCGCCGGTGGCAAGTTTCCCCAACCGTCTCGATCACCGATTTTTTTACGATCAACATCGCCTTGGCCATTGGCACCTGCGATGCGGCTATCGTCCATCGGTTGGCCTTGGCCGCCATTGCTTTGGCCTTGGCCCTGCTGAGCTTGCTGCTGCTGTTGCTGTTGCTGTTGCTGTTGCTGTTTTTGTTGTTCTTCCATCTTCTCGATCAGCTTGGACAGCTTATCAATGATGGTTTGTTCTCGCTTGCGAACCTCCTCGTTTGCTCGTCCTAAGTCCAGTCTCCGGGTCACATCGGTCATCAGCCGTGAAATTTCGTCCAGCGAGTCTTCTTTCAGCGGCTTGATGTCGTCAACCATCAGGTGTGCCGTTCGAACAAACCGTACCGGTGACGCGGCTTCGTTTTCTAGCAACCGGCGAAGATCGGCAAGCGATTCCGTTTTCATCAAAAGTGAATGCCTGCACACGGCCCGGTAAAACATCACCGAAGCGGGATCAACGCAATCGGATGCCTCGACCGAGTCGAACACGGGCAGGGCTTCGTCATAAAGACGCTCGCGAACCATTTCACGGGCAAGCCAAGTTCTCACCGAAGCCGTGATTGCCGCGGGCATGGTATCCGATCCAGCGGAGAGCCAACCTGATGATTCGAGCACCGAAGCCGCTTCCATCAAACTTCCCTCGGCCGACTTCAGCAACTTGTCAATTTCAGGAATCGCCGTCGCAATGCTTTGCACGAAGGCGGTCAAGGGATCGATGTCGTCCGCTTCGACCCACTGTGTCCAGAGATCAACAGCGGCATCAGCTTTTTCGGGCGCAACGCCGTTTTGGTCGAGTGAACTGCGAATCGTTTCAATGATTTCGGCATTTGTTGGCGATTGCCAAGAAGCACGTTTCGATAGTGGATCGTTCGCCTGCGCCGCCGATGGGGCGGAAAGCAAAAACGCGAGCCAAGCAACAACCATCGCCATCGAAATCGTTCTTACCATGCCATCACGTTCCTATTTTTCACTGATTGCGTTTCAGCACCAGATCGCGAGTGATTCGATACAGTTTACTCTGTCGGTCTGACAAGTCTCTTAGCAGGGGAATGACGTCATCGGTTCCCGAAGGTTCCTGGTTGATGATGTCAGCATACCTTTCGGTCGTCGACTTGATTCGCGTTTCCATCGTGCGAATCAATTTTAGCTCGGCGATTTGTTCGACAAGTGGCTGTTCGCCCTGTTCGCCACCGCTCTTCTGGCCACCTTGCTGTTGTTCTTCCTGCTTTTTCTTTTCCAAATCACGCTGGGCTTGTTGGAGGGCACTGATCATTTCCTCCAGTGCCGCCAAGATGTCATCTTGAATGCCGGTCGTGACAAGGTCGATCTTTGTCGCCGCCAAACGTTCAGCCACACGCTGCATATCGCCACGAATCTGTGCCATGACCTCGGGAAACGCGACACTCGTGCCTTCTTCACGAAGCAAAAGCATCGCGCGATCCGCTTCCATCACGATCTTCTTTTCTTCAAAAGCGAGATTCCCAGACTTCAGGTCAACTTGCCGATCACGCTGGGCTTCCGGAATCGCGGCAAGTGCCTTGGTTTCGTCGAGCACCTTGCCTTGCATTTGAGCCATTTTTCGCAGGCGGGATTCAAGCCGCGCGAGTTCTCGTTGCATCTCTTCTTCGCGAAGCTGACGCAGGATTTTTTCCAGACGATCGATCGCGGCACGAAGGTTCTCTTCCGCTTTCTTCTGCTCTTCTACCGCTTCATTGCGTTTCGCTTCATCGAGTTGTTTTTCAGCTTCTCGCATCTGCTTGATCGCTTTTTCGAGTTGCGATTGAGCTTCTTGCTCAGGCGACTTGGGCTGTGGCTGCTGCTTCTGTTGTTCAGACTGCTGGCCTTGCTCGCCCTGTTTACCCTGCGGAGATGGTTCGCTCTTCTCGCCCTCTGGCTGCGATTCACTTTCCGAAGGCTTGCTGTCGGATGGCTTGCTTTCCGATGGTTTGCCGTCGGCTTGTTTTGATTCGGCTTCTTTTGATTCGGCTTCTTTTGATTCGGCTTCTTTTGATTCGGCTTCTTTTGATTCGGCTTCTTTTGATTCGCCGTTTGGCGGCTCGCTCGATTCTTTCGGCTCGCCTTCCTTTGAGTCGCTCTCCTTCGGCTCTCCTTCGGAAGGTTTCATCTCGCCCGATTTAGGATCGGATGGCTTCGACTCCTCAGATTTCTTTTCGCCTGATTTACTTTCCGCAGATTCGCCTTCCTTGCTGTCTGCGTCTTTCTCTTCTTCGCTCTTCAGATCGTCGTTGACCTTTTCCGAGCGATCGCTGATTTGCTCTTGTTCCTTGCCAACGTCCTCCAAGTCCGCACCGTTTTCAGTCCTGGCTCGCGTGCTTCGCTGCAGTCGTTCGACGACTTTCAATTCTTTGATCATGTTGGCGATCCGTTTTTTCTCGTCACGGATTCGCTGGGGACGATCTTCGCTAAGCAGAAGCGTTAGCAGCTTGTCGAGTCCTTCTTTCGCGGCACCCTGGTTTTCGATCGCGTTGGCAAATTTTTCAGACTTCAGTGAATCGCTTGCCGCGACTAATTTTTCGAGCACGAAGGTGTCACGACTTTGGCGAGCAGCTCGGCGCAACAATGCCGCGCGTTCTGGATTCTCCTCCGCCTCCACATCGGCCAATCGAAGTAGCAATTCTTCGAGGCGACGATAGCGTTCGGTAACTTCATTTTGCTTATCCGCGAGAAGCGGAGTTGCCGGTGCGCCTGCGTCTTGGGCGCGGACCGAGGCGAGAGAGATCACGGAACCTAGAACAATGATAGCGAGCAGCAGGATTCGCGAGACGACGCTCAAAGGCCGCATCAAGCGACGTCGAGGATTCCAGGACGACCGTTCAAACATTTCCATTAAGTCGTTCTCATCTTCAGATTGCGATTTTGCACCGTTAGCACTGCCCCAAAATTGTAGAGCAGTTGTCCCCACGGTTAACGGGACAAGCATCCGTTAAGAAATCGATA
>Ga0105051_10006359_pt1 | contig 12760 bp, 4 predicted proteins | sample FRY02_FD_78383 | JGI IMG/M metagenome (GOLD analysis project Ga0105051, IMG submission 78383) | Freshwater microbial communities from Lake Fryxell liftoff mats and glacier meltwater in Antarctica - FRY-02 (megahit assembly) | ecosystem: Environmental > Aquatic > Freshwater > Ice > Glacier...
ATTCTCGTGAGTTTGAACTCGATTTATTAGATGGGGTGCTGAAATTAGTCCATCGGCCGTCTAAGGCGGAGCTCATTTTGACATTGCCTCTTCTAGACCTCATTCAAAGACGCGACCAAGGCGAACTAGGTTCCGGTCTTTCCCCGATACATCAAGCCCGAATTGACAGATTCCGATCTGAATTATTGGCCACTGACGAAAGCAATCTCATTGATAATGAAATAGAGCTTCTTCGTGCAACTCTTGATGGCCAGATAGGGGTGCGAGTTCTCATGCTTGACGAAGAGACCACAAAACTAGCACTCTATTGAAAAGGTATAAACTTATATGGTGGAGCGTTACCCTAGCGGCGAACTTCAAGGCCGTTATCAAGATCCAGATAATGTAGCTATTAAATTATATGGCCGCAGATTTCACAAGGATCAAACCCCGGTAGAGTACCTAGCCGAGTTTCTTCTTGTTTTTACTTCTGCAAAAGTAAGCCAAGGTGAGAACGAGTTCAGCTTTAATTTGCCATCTGGACCTGCTGTTTATTGGCCAAAAGGCCACATGCCATTAAAGCTATTTACGTTTTTCCCTACATCTAAACTGGAAACACGACATCCCGTACACCAACAATCGTATATACAAGCAATAGAGCAGCTTCGCCATCAAATAGAGGGCTCTGGCATAGACAAGGAGGATGCAATAACACTGTTGCAGAGTCTGTTCTCAGGGTTTGTCGGAGTATCAAAAAATCGAACATGGGTCACACACAGCTTTCTTCCAGCCACGTCAGAATTGCTCGCTCGTGAGATTGATTGGAAGCATTCTGAAGCCGTAAGAAATCCCATTCGCGTCTGGGACGACACCACCGAGTACTTCGCAACAGATCGTCATAATTTTATGGCACGTGGTGGCGAGGTACTATTTCTGCAGCTGAGCAACCTGTTTTCGCAACCGCTCATGCATATAACTATGTGTGAAAGAAAAGAATATAAACACCTGCAAGAAAGATCGATTCCTGACCTGAAGGAGCGGATTGAAGTAAAGCTTAAGCAAGAACTTACCAGTTCCGCACCCGCATTAGATGCCCTTGGTCGCTTTATCGAAACAACACTAAGCGAGTACGACTTCGATGGTAGCAACAAACAGTCCCATCTAGGATGGGCTCCAGCAGAATCTCTTCCTGAAGCTTTTCTCTTTGCTTGCGAAATAGACAATATTATTGGAAGCAGCCTTGGCACACTAGAAAAATTTGAACTTATCCGCCAACTATGTTGCTTACAAGTATTACGAAGTCTTTGCTTCCAAGCCAAACGATATGATCTAAACGAAAATATAACGCCTGGCTTTGTTGGCAATTACGCCTGGATCGTTTCAGATATAAGCGCGCCCCGTAGTGATCCCACGCGAATGCTGGCACAAAAATCCCTTTTGCAAATAGAAGGGATGTTGTTTCGAGTGCTTCGTATTATGGCAAACGGCACTCAAGCAGGGCATGAACAACTAAACGAAGCAGACAAGCACGGATTTCATATTTTTCGGAAAGTAGCGAAAGAAATTGAACTCGTGGTTCCACGCAAAGGCCAAGGTGCAAGATTCGCCTTAACTCCACAGCTCTTAAGGCTTCTTGTCGCCACGCTGCTGAGCCCTAACGAAAAAGTTCGACTTACAGAGTTCTACGACCGCGCGTTTGCTCACTACGGAATTGCACTTGGTGAGCGACAACTTGCAACTGCCCTTCGTTGGGGCAGTCCCGAATATCAATCAAATGATTATGCCGTTGCAGCTCAGACTGCATGGGTAGAAGAGGCACTTCGTCAAGGGGGGTTACTTGTAGAGCTCTCCGATGCGGTCTCAATTGTTCACAATCCGAGCTAAGCTACTTATATGAATCTTTATGCTGAATCACTCGCGAACTATTTGATCGATGAATGGGCTCGTATCGGCTCCAGCGATAGCGGTACGCCAGAGGCTCGTTTTATAATCCAAAGCTTAAGCCCAGAGTCCACTTTTGAGCTATTTTCTGCCTTAGAAAATCAACGTATCAAATGGATAGCTGAAAAGAGCGTTGCATGCCATTTCAAAGTAGCTAATGCCTTGTGGAGTGAGTGGCAGCAGAACACACCTGTAAAAGAACTCGATAAAGAAATGGCCCGTATGGGCGGAATCACAGCTAATGGGCAGCGAGCATGGATTGACGAAGAGGACAGATTGACGTGGTATCGAAGTAGAACTGCAGCGTCGGAACAATCTGATGGTTTATTAGTAGTGCTAGTTGGACTCAACCACGCCAAGGATCAAGGAGGTCTAAAAGACTTTCATCGCGTTGACGAAAACCGAATTTGGCATGAGATGGGCGAGAGCTTCATACCTTGGCTTCAACGAATTGATTCGGAATTAGCACTAGGAGCAACGGACATTGAGCTCGAACGATTCGACGCAACTCTTCAACAACTTTTTAAGCTGCGGCCAATGCGTCTTGGCCAGTTTGGAAACTTTATCGATAAGGAAATTATAGTTCGCAATACGTTTTTTAGCGTTCAACAAATCAGTGATTTTTTTCTTACGCGTTTACCACATTGGGGGATTCCTCCGATAATTATCAGTGAAGAGCTCTTCGCACGAAAGGTACGAGATACAGATATAAAGCTTGCCGATGAGTTCATTTCTCATCAAAGATACATGACAAAGGCGGGTCAAAGAAAGGATTGGAAGAAGATAACGGAATGGCTTGATGATCCAGAGTTCGTTATGCCTCAAACTATCAAAGAATCCTACAGATACAACGATGTGGACGAACTCAGGGAAACGCTTCGTCTATTTATTTATGACGCGGAGTATGGATCGCATTCGCGTCTTTTAAATACTGATGTCTCACAGCTATTAAATGTGTTGCGGCTAAAAGATGGGAATAGCTCTGAATCAAAATCCATACCTACTCTAAAAAGTCAGAGTCTCGAAGCATTTTTAGAGGCGATTTGGATAACGGTTGCCAATAGCCTGAAAGGCACCAGACCGCCGCTGACGGAACCTATCAATTCGATTGGAGTTCAAATCGACGAATTTCAGCACGATTTAGTTGCCGATGATATCCACGGTGAAGGGCCTGAGCAATTAGCGAAGAACCTGTTAAAGGGCTGCCTAGGTGGTCTAGATCAGTTGCTTTCGCACCTCGACTGCAAGGTTCCAACAAATTCGGAGCAAGCCAGAGAGCCTCGTGCACTATGGACAGCCAATGTACCCATCAACTTTACTTTTGATCTTGAAAAGGTCCATTGCTCAGTAAGTCGCGCCAACCCGAAGGTTCGCTTTAAAGTCACTGTTAGTGATGGTGTTAAAAGCACTCATACTCAGTTCTTTAATTGGGCGCTCGGCCCCAGCCAACCCGAACGGGTCCGATTCGAATGTGGGAAAAGGGTTTTAGACGATTGGATCGCGTCGAATAATTCACCGCGTTTTCTGCCCGCTTTCGAGATTTCTTCAGTGAGAATGACTGCCTTATATTTCGCCTCAGATGAAGAAGAGGCGAATAGACTTCTTACCCACGCAATGACCGGCCTAAAGCTGATCGACTTGTTAAAAGATTTAGATGTAGATCACATCGAATCTGATCTTTGGCATCAGGCGAAGGCACTTGTCGAATCCTATCGTGCCTGGCTGGATTCAGCCATCAACGAAGGATTCTTCACTTCATGTACGAAACACATCTCAGTCTTATTGAATAACTACATCGACCTAGCAGAAAGTACCCTCAATACCGATCGCTTAGGAAGCACAGAGTTATTACCACGTCTCTATAAAGCCTTTCTAGTTATAAATGAAAATGCGAAGCCTGACCGGCCCTATCTTCCGGCCGCAATAGTCTGGGGATTGTCTCCCGCAATGCTGGAGTTATCGCAAGCAAATGTTCGATTTCTATGTGATGGATTTTCTGAAGCAATCGGAGAGCTAGTGGCCAATAGGGCGGATAAAGCATTGTTTTCGCGATTAATAGACTTGGGGAAAATACAACGACCGCTTACAGCACTTCTCACAGATTCTGACCAACGCCTTTCCGCAACAGTTAAATCTTTTGGGCTTTTACACTATCTAGGCCCGGAGCCTAGTACCGATAGGAGCTTGGCAGTTCAATCACTGCTTCGAGAGGAGGAAAGTGACGACGACGGTGACGTTGGTGAATTCATAAGGTCATGCGAAGAAAAGCCTCTTGTGGAACGTGTACTAAGAGACTATCAACAACTTTATCCTGCGTCGGAGGATGGACTCCGCATACTCGCTGCAAATGTTAAAGAGTTATCAGAGATTCTTTCTGGGATAGACTTTTTCCTGAAAAGCTATCTTAAGGACTGCTCGCCAGAGTGGCCACCATTTAACTGTACAGTGATGGTTTATTCTCGATCTTCTTCACCGCTAGCAATAGAGAGCCAGCTAAAAATGTGGCGCGAGCATGTACTTGAGCACCAGCGGTCACATTCAGCCAGGCCTCTGAATTTAACTGTCGGGCATCGATATGCTCCCTTTGACAGACTCGAAGAATTACTCCACAAAGAATCACAACTTTATGACATTTCGTTCCTATTCCATTTCCTGAGAGATAGTCTGTCTGGGCGCGCTGATCCCGCCTTACCCTTTGAATATGAATTTGGTGGGTGGAATGGGCTTCAGTTCCCGATAGCGGAGTATCCAAGACCAATTAGGCATGCAAGGCGATACAGCAGGCAGAGCCTATTAAGTAATCGTCGATTACGGATACAAACGCGCCACGCAGACCTTTCTGCTCGCTTGGCCTATAGCCATAGCGCTAACTTAGATCATCTGATCTTCGGTGAGGTCAATTATCAGCCTTGGGCACCAATAGTTCAATCGTTACATAAGAAATCACATTGGGTTGCTTGCATAGACCCCTTTATCGATAAAGGCCTTCTATCGAGCGAACATTCAGGTGGGGTTCGAAAGATTGTCGGTTTCTCGTCTGGGCTTGGTGCTTATGGCGAGCTTAATGTAACTTTATCTACAGAGCAAGATACACTTAAACAATTGTCTGAGGCTGTAAAAGGTAAGCTAACCAAGCTTTTACCTCACCAAGACGCGGTTTCGTTTGAGACAATAGCCGCTCAAATTGTGCAGGAGTCCGAAGAGATTATCGGGCTTGCGTCATTACGTGCAGTAGTTGGAATTGATGAGAAAATCCGAGAAGTAATCGGTTTTGCCGCAATCCGAAGAGCTTTTCCTCGCGATGAGCACCCGATCTGTCAACTAGTTCCTATTGACTCTCTTCTTCATTGGTATGTAGGAAGCGAAGTTACGCAACGACCTGATCTACTACGTCTAGCGCTCGAGGTTCGTGAAGGCGACATCCCGCTAATACATGCTGCCGTTATTGAGTGCAAATTAGCGAACAAAAATCCTGATCGCCTGACTAAAGCCTGTGACCAAGTCCAGGATGGACTGCGCCATCTCACAACACTACTCGCACCAGTACGAAATGACTTGGATAGGGTAGGTTTCGACAGGAGATATTGGTGGGCACAGTTACACCGCGCGATAACTTCACGCGCCACGGTAAACGTTGCTGAACAAGAGTGGAAAAAACTAGAGCTTGCACTAGAGCAACTGACCGAAGGTCAGTACGAAATCCACTGGCAAGGAATTATATTTACCTTCTGGACTAACGCTGAAGGAAATCTACCAACCGTCACGCCGATTTTCGTGGAAAAGTACGTGGTAACACCACCATTTCGTGCACCCTCTAATTTCACAATGCGTCACATCGAGTATGGCTATGATGGACTTATCAAACTCTTCGACACTGCTGACCAAACCACAACGATTAGCCTGACGCACGATACGGTTACTTTACGCCCGGAAGATTCAAAAAAGCTTTCCTCAAGCCCAGGCTTGACACCCGCAGCCGATGCAGAAGCTGAAACTCCAAGGCATCACACGGTAGAGAACTACGATGTACCTCATGCAGATTTATCGTCTCCAAACGCAACTGCCACTAGAGACACGACGAGCGAAGCTGTGAAGGTTACGCCTACACAGCAACCTGAGAATAAACAGGAAAAAGTTAGTGAGCAGCAACCCATGGAAACCCTACCAGAGATTCCGGATTCTCACACCTCTAATCCGGCTAATAAACCTTTGGACCCATACCATCAGCATGTCCCAGAGCGGATCTTAATTGGGCAAAGGCCCAATGGCGATCCCGTTTATTGGCATTATGGGCATCCACAACTCGCAAATCGGCACCTTTTGTTGTTTGGCACATCCGGGTCAGGCAAAACTTATGGCATCCAGTGCTTGCTTGCGGAAATGGCCAAACAATGTCTGCATTCCTTTATTGTTGACTACACGGACGGTTTTACACCCAACCAAATGGAAGATGCTTTCAAGAAACACGCACGCCCTAAAAATCATTTTGTCGTGACTGAAAAGCTACCTCTAAGCCCTTTGCGTCGACAGCAGCAGATAATTGACCCTTCGATACCACCTATTGAGGAGAATAATTACCAGATTGCGACCCGAATCCAGAGCATATTTTCATCGGTCTTCGAGCTGGGAAGCCAACAATCGGCATCGCTGATTCGTGCGATTCAGACAGGCCTTGAAGAAGACGCTGAGTTTAGTCTTGGAGATATCCTAGATCGGCTCAGAATTGAAGGGAATAGTGGTGAGACACTAGCCAACAAGCTACAACCCTTTGTACAGGCAGATCCCTTCCGGGAGGCAGACACGCAAGCATGGCCAGAAATGCTGGGTTCAGACAAAACTTGGGTCAATGTTCTCCAGCTTAAAGGGCTATCGAGAGAAATCCAGAAAGCTGTTACGGAGTTTACCCTTTGGGATCTTTGGGACTATGCACAAAATAACGGCACTAAACAGCGCCCAATCCCAATCGTACTGGATGAAATACAGAATCTTGATCACAGCAGTGACTCCCCAATTGACAAAATGCTAAGAGAGGGGCGTAAGTTTGGCCTCTCATTGATACTAGCGACACAGACAACCAGTCAGTTTGATGCCGAGCAGAGAGACCGCCTATTTCAAGCTGCCCATAAGCTATTCTTTAAACCAGCAACCACTGAAATAGACCGGTTTGCGCAAATTCTATCGAAGGCTTCAGGTGGCATTACGAAGGCTGAATGGGCAACCCGCTTATCAAGGCTGGAAAAAGGACAATGTTGGTCCTTAGGGCCGGTTCTGCGCAGTGATGGAAGTTTTCGAGAGGAAGCCGTTCTTTTATCAATTACGGCTCTTGAAGAGAGGTTTGTCTGATGCGGCCTCTAGCGCTGAATTTTTGTCATGATTTTCTTCCCGAACGAAACTACCTAAGCCGTCTAGTTGAGTTTGCTGAAAGTGCACCAAGCGGAACTAAGCTCGATATCTCAAAAGCAACTGGTATCCCCACAGGTGCCAGTAGTGGAAAGGTCGAGCCAATTGTTCATTACGCAACGGCAATGGGACTCGTGCTTTCCGAGAAGAATGGCGAGCAATGGCACCTGCAACTGACCCCCGCAGGAAAGCTTATTCGCCAGGAGGACCCATATTTAAACGAGCCTGTTACGCAATGGTTCGCACATCTAATGCTCAGCAGGCGCGCTGGTCTAACTCAGCCAGCTATTGGAGTTGCTGATGCATGGTTCACGTTTTATGGTGATTGGACCTCGCGCCTAAGTGCGCAGTTTTCTGTCACAACCTTCGTCGACCTTCTTGCCGAAAAATATGGACAGAAGGGATACTTAAAAGGCTTAGTAGGATTAGTAATACGCACGTATACCGAGTCGACCTGCCTTGGCCAAGTGAAGGCATTCCGTCAAGCAGATTCAGGTGAACTCTTTAGATTGCCGTCTCCTGTTGACAAGTCTTTCTTTCCCAGCTACGCAGTGTATTTCTATCTGTTGTGGGATGAGTTATTTCCATATGAAAACCAGATGTCTCTAGATGACGTTCTTACCCAGTCCCGTTTTCAAACCATAATGAGCTGGGAACAAAAGCACCTAGAGGTTTGGCTGCAGTGGCTCGTTGCTGAGCGGCTCATTCAACTAGACCGTCAAACTGGCCAGGCACTAGTCCTGCGACTTCAAACTACGGAATATGTTATTTCCAATATGTATAGCGAACTGTTGTAGGTAAAGCGGGAGAGTACTTTGAAAGTTGGTAGCGTAATTAGATTTCACGACGATCTTTTCTTTGACGGTGCTGTTCAGCTTAGTTGGCTGCAGAAGCGACCTGATCAAGCAGACCGTGCAGCATCAGCTTTCGTATTTCATGGACCTAGATATCACGGAGTTGATCGTGACACTAATGAGCTGGGCCAGGGATACAGGCTTAAGGACACTGCATCTTTTATAAACAATCTACTTGATTCTTTAGTGGCAGGCAGTGAAGGAAAAGATGCAAATCCATACTGGCTGGTGGTAGCTGGGTATGGATCAGGGAAATCACACTTGGCGCTTACTAGCGCTTCTTTATTGTCGCACCCAGAGTCAAATATTGCGTCACACATCCTCGATCAAGTCGCGCGAGCGGACCAGGAAATTGCAGATTCTGTAACAGCCAAACTTAAAACTCTTGGGAAGCCTGTACTAGTTCTTCCTCTTGATGGAATGGCAAACTTCCATCTGGGAAACGCGCTGAGCCGATCAGCGTTTAAGCAACTTCAACTTCATGGTTTAAATGCGCAAGCGATTCTAGACCTTTCTCCACGTTTTCAGATTGCTGAACAATTTGTTCATCGCAACTATTCTATTAGAGAAGATCAGTTCTCGGAAAAACTACCTAAATTAAGCTCAAGTCAAATATGCAATAAGCTGCAAGAGCATAACGAGTCTATTTACGCTGAAGTCGATGCAATTTACGCCGAGGCAAACGGACGCCCCATCCCTGTCGAAGGGATGGAGTCAGCTCAGGATCTTTTAGATACGCTATGCCGTGTTTACTGTGGAACGGATGGCCCATTCTCACATGTACTCATTCTCTTCGACGAATTTGGTAGATATTTAGAATATGCAGCAGATAAGCCCAATCTTGCTGGTGACTCGACTCTGCAGCAGATCTTTCAAGGGGTGCAGGATAAGAACACCAAAGTTCGTTTTATTGGCTTCATTCAATACGAATTGAAAGCCTATTTGAAACGGTTTGGGGGTTCGGATTTACGTCAACTTCAACGTTACGTAACTCGGTTTGATACGTCAGATAAGTTCTATTTGTCCTCGAATCTAGAAACTATCTTTGCTCATATGATTGGTAAAGATGAAGAGGCGCTGAGTACGCTCTGGAGTGGATTCAACGGGAATTCCACAGCAGAAACAACGTGGCATGTCATGTCCCAATCTTTACCTGGCTTCGACCAGTTACCTCTATGGAACAACATAGGAAGTTTCACTCAAGTTATTGCGCGTGGGTGTTGGCCTCTCCACCCATTAACTGTCTGGTTTTTAACCAAGCTCCGCGATGTTGTACAGTCTCGCTCTGCACTTACTTTTATCAGGGATATTGTAGAACGTTCATCTAACTTAGATGCGGCATCTGGAATACGGCTTCGATATATCAGTGTTGCTCAGCTTGTGCTGCAAAACATGCTCCCCGAGTTGATTTCGGCCGAGCGTGAAGCCGGTGGAACTACTGCTGAAACGCTTCAATTTCTTCTCACTAGATTTCAAGGCCGTCTTGAACTAGATGAGGAGCTGGTTTTGGCTGGGGTTGCTGCACTTGGAAAAATGCGGGTTGGGAAGAAAAACAAGGACCAGGCCGATGTGTTGTTGTGTGAGGCAACAGGGCTTCCAGCGGATGCTTTACTTCATTGCATTGCAACACTTTCCGAGTTAGGAGCATTGGAATGGAACCGAGATCTTGGACAATACGAACTACTGAGCGATGGAACGAGTAGAGCACAGTTTCAGCAGTGGATCCGCCAACAACAAGCCGCATTCACTTCTGATGCGATACGAGACTTTTTCATAAGGCAAGCCGTTACTAGTTTAGACCTATCAAGCGTTGCAAGCGATTTCTCGCAAGCGAATGAAATTAACACTCCTGAATGGCACTTTGAAGCAAATTTTACTAACACGCGACTCTTAAGCAACTCGCTTGAATCCGCCTTCGATGACTGGGAAAAGGCGACTGGTCCTAAGGACGCAAAAGGCAAGCTGCTATATCTCTACTTGCACCCTGAAGATTCTGTTGATGAGACATCCAACATCATTGAGGCATATGTCGTAAAACGCCTGAAGAAGATGCGACAACATAAAGTCCCTGTTTGGATAGTTGCGATAGTTGATCACGAAGGCCTGATCGCTGAACATCTATCGCGGATGCACCTGTTTAGCCAGGAACTCTCAGAGGCTGACGCACAGAAGTTCCATCGCTTTTTACCAGATGAACAAGAACGTAGCCAAACTGCACTTCGCGAAAATGTTCAAAAAGCAATCAAGACTCGCCTCTATTGGATAGCCGGTTTTGAACAAATCCCATCTGGAAGACTAAGTAGTATTGCTCATACTGTTTTCAAGACAGTATATCCACATGTTATTCCATTTCCATTTGATGGATTCGCCACAGCGAATGGTGGCGGTCCTCCTGACGTCGCGCAGTTGATCAGGGGGTTTATTGCGCATCAAGTAAGTGGGACCTGGGTCCAAGCACAACCAAAAAGGCTTCAGAATCGCGTCAATTCAGTCTTAATTGAAAGTTGGAGAGCATTTTTATCGAGCGGTAAACTGTGTGTTCCACAACATCCTGCGGTAAAAACTCTTTATGAACGTATCGAGATGGCCCATCAGTCGGACCCTGAACGAACGCTCTATGCTTCATATGCCGAGCTTATACTTCCTCCCTTTGGTCTTAACTCATCGTCAGCTGGCTTACTTCTCGCCCTTGTGCTCGCTTCAGAGACACCGCAACGCCGCATTACTTTGGACGGATCACTCGTTTCAGCTACTGAGTGGATTGGCCTGGTTCTTAAGCGGCCTAACGAGCTTGCACGTGAGGTTCTTGAACGCAGTCGGCTAGTTTTTCTCGCTGAAGATGCAACTGCTCGCTGGAGAAATCATCTTACGAGTTGGGAAACTGAACTAACCTATGAAGGTATATTGCGTCTTGCATCAGAGGCAAAAGTAATGGGCAAAATAGACCCAATACCTGAGGTGTTAGAAGGCAGTTACAACTATCTAACTGATAAAACAAAAGACGCATTCAACAAGCTACACACCATGGAGTCACAACTATCATCGCTCGAGCTCGAGCTCGAGCGTGCTGAGAGGACCGTGAGTATTCCACATTCTATAAAATTTGGCATTCAACTACTTGACATCAGTAAGCAAGTGAGCGACATCGTTTGGCCTCTATCCTTTGTGGAGCAATGTGACGATCTACTGGATATTGCTCGCACCCAAATAGGAAGTAATGTCGCTTCTTGGATTCCGACCCAGCTTTGTAAAAGCGTCGCTCAACTTAGCGACTTCCGGCACCAGACAGGACGGCAAATAAAGGGCCTTGAACAGCTTGGTTTCAATCGTGAATCTCAAGAGCTTTCCAAACAAGTTCAAGGATCAATTCAACGAGTTGAGCAACTACAAAAATACAGTCTTACTTTAGCGGAAATTGAAGACTATCCTCGTCAGCCCCTGCCAACTGATTCGACGAGCGTTCGCTACGTAAGGGATGCCATAACTACTGGAACGCGCCTTATTGAGGCGATTCAGAACACTCAAACAGTACTTACACCATCCGAAATTCAAGTTCGAAAAGGTGCAATCGAAACACGTCAAAAACTGCTGCGCGATGCGTTAACAAAAAAACGTGATGCTCTAGGAGATATATATGCCTCTCCTGCAGGCGAGTCACAACTTCGAGAGATTCTTATTCGTGCACGCCAGTTACAAACAATTTTTTCTGATACTCCAGATGAATCTGAGATCAGTAGTGCAATATTGCTGATTGAACGAATTCAGAGCGACATAGAAAGTTGGCCGTCAGAGACGCTCAGCGCAGAGCGTCTCGATCATATTCTTGAACAACAGGTTTCAGCACAGGTCGCTCGAACATTTTCGTTCCTCGATGAGAATGAAATTGACCCCCCCTGGCCTATTGAGCCCGTCTATCGCTCAGTAGCAAATGAGCGTATGGAACGATCACTGCGTCAGTCTGAGGAGTGGATTCAACCTCGGCTCTCACTTGTTGACAGCATCAGCGAATTCGACATGCCCCAATGCAAGGCACTTGAAGAAGAGCTTACAAAGGTGCCCACGTTTTTATCTAGCAAGGCTCGCGATACGATTAAAGCATTACAAGAAACGCTCTTAATGCAAATTACAATGCTTGAAGAGCGGTCTCGGAAGGCAAGTATCGATCAGTGGATGAATCAATTTCCACACTTAGCTGAAATTGCTGAGCTCGGACGCCATGAAAGTGAAAGGTCCCTGCAGTATGCCAACAGTTGTCCTTATGAGTTAAACCTAATAGAAGCAGGACGAGTTCAAGAGATCACTCATGCATTAACTGAGCGAATAGATCAACTCGGAATTGAAGATCTATTCAATCGGATCAAACAACTATCTACTGAACGCCAGCTTGAATTAAAAGAGTTGCTATCAAGTCTGATTTCAGCGCGGGAGGTAATTAACCACCCAAAAGAATAATTTGCATAAATGCAACACCACCAAGATTGTGGGCCCTATAGCCTCTTCTAGGCAAGAGTGAATGTGTAAATCGTTGCTTAGATTTCGCGTTTGAAACACATGGTTTTTAAAAATCCAAGATTTTTTAACTACTA
>Ga0105051_10006363_pt1 | contig 12757 bp, 7 predicted proteins | sample FRY02_FD_78383 | JGI IMG/M metagenome (GOLD analysis project Ga0105051, IMG submission 78383) | Freshwater microbial communities from Lake Fryxell liftoff mats and glacier meltwater in Antarctica - FRY-02 (megahit assembly) | ecosystem: Environmental > Aquatic > Freshwater > Ice > Glacier...
ATCGATACGATCTGTGCGGGAGTAATTACCGAAACCGACAAGAACGGCATTACTCCAATCGCAAGCCAGTGACGAAATCGATTCGCAAAATCCCCGCCAAAATAAAGAACATTCCGCGATCATCTGGAAACACTTTCCATCTGATTTCCTGGTTCAGGCTCACTCCGGTTGTTCCTCGATTTTCGGAATTGGCGATACACCAAAGTTTTCGACAAGGATTGCGTAGAAAGCTGGAACTACGATCAATGTCATCGTCGTCGTTAGCAACAGACCAACGATCATGCAGTACGCAAGACCTTCGAAAAGTGGTCCGCCGCTAAGGGCTAACGGGATCAGTCCGCCAACAGTTGTCGCAGTTGTCAGAAAGATCGGAAGCATGCGTTGTTTGCCCGCTTCAATCAGGCAATCACGAAATTCGGCAATCGTTAAGCCAGAGATTGGACCGTTTGCAACGCCCTCCGCAAGTCTCTTTTTCGATTTCTCTGCAATCACAATGTCTGCGAATTCAACAAAGATAATCGCCGTATTCAAAACAATTCCAAAGAGAGCCAAGATGCCTAACTGTGGCATGAAGCCAAGTGACATGTCGAACAAAAACAAGCCAAGCCACGCGCCGACAAGGGCCAGTGGCAGCGTCGACAGTATCAACAATGGCTTTGCCCAACCGTTGTACTGAAAAATCAAGCAGAGCACAATTAAGACGAAAGACGCCACAAAAGACATCATCATTTGGCCGCCCGCGTCAGCACTTTCCTCAAAAGATCCGCCCGGTTCAATCCAATATCCAACCGGTAGACTTGCTTGCAAATCCTTAAACTCTTTTAAAGCCAACACTCTTTTGACAACGTCGTTACCGGTCACTCCCGGTTCCATCTGTGCGCTGACTTCAATCGAACGATTCATGTTCCTTCTAGCGATCTTTGCGATTTCGAAAGTCTGTTTCAAGGTGGCGATCGATTCCAACGGAATCTTACCGTTATCGCCTTCAACAAACGCATCTCTCAAGCCTCGAATCGATTCCCGTTCGTCACTGTTCAAACGAAAGTAAACAGGCACTTGGTGATCGCCTTCGCGAAAGGTCGTCAACCGCAAACCGGAGAAGTACGAATTTAAGGTCCGAGCCACTTGCGAATTAGTGACACCAGCCAGAACGGCCAGGTTTTCGTCAACATCGACTCGGACTTGAAGGCCGTCGATGCCCCATGAATCATTCACATCCCAGGTTTCCTGTTGTTCCGAGACAATCGCCTTTAACTTGTTTGCTGCTCCCCGCAACACGTCTGGATCAGCGAAACCGTTACCCATAACCCGAAAGACCAATGGATCGGCCGGCGGTCCCAATGACAAGCGAACCGGTACAATCCGGGCACCCACGATTGGATCGATACCCAGCTGTTCATCGCCACGCTCGCACACGTCGCGGATGCGCTGCGCATATTCCTTGGTAACAGCGCCATTGGTCGTCCGAACCAGAATTTCCGCGTACGACCGAGTCCTGGGTTCTGGGTTCCAACTCAAGTGCCAACGCGCTCCTCCGCCCCCGACTAACGTGCGCATCGTTTGCAATCGAGGTTGGTCGGTGTTTTCGCTACCGAGCCTTTGAATAATTGACTCGACCTGTTTAGCGACTGCGTCGGTCTGAGCGATCGATGCAGTTTGTGGCAACATGACCTTAATTGCAAACTGAGTTCCATCCGCCTCAGGAAAAAATTCGGAACTCACGGGTAAGCTCATGATCCCAATCATCATCGCGAACGTCGCCAACGCCGTGAACCATTTTGCCTTAATCGCAATCATTGCGATCAATCCATACTGTTTAAAAACGAAATTTTCACCGGCTTTGGTGTCGTCTGCTAGTTTGCTTTTTTTGGATCGTTTGAACAGAGGCCTTAATCGCTTTAAAAGTGCGATCACAGGTGAACCCGATTCGTTTTCGTTGGGAGCACGAATGAAAAGTCCAGCCAGCACCACGCACAATGTCATGGCCAGTACCCAACTGAGTGCCAGAGTCGTCGACACGGTCACAGGTAAACTGTAGACGTATTCTTTACCGCCGCCTTCGAGTGAAAACAACATCGGAAGAAATGCAGCCATAGTCGTTAAGGTTCCGACCAACATCGGAATCGCAAGCGTGTTCGCACCGTCGATCGCCGCAGGAAACGGTTTCATTCCCGCCATTTGATTGGTGCGCGCTTGATCACAAACCTGGACCGCGTTATCCACCAACAATCCGAGCGAGATGATCAGTGCGGCAAGCGAGATCTGTTCCAGCTGAACTCCGAAAAGTGAGATCAGGCCAATCGTGATGATTACAACCACTGGGATGTTCGCAGCCATGACAAACGATGTTCGCAGTCCGACGACCAAGTAGACAACCACAACGACGATCAGTATCGCTTCGATCACATTGATCACAACGTCCTGAATTTTTTTGGCAACGCTTATCGATTGATCGGAGATCGCAGTCACCGCGATATCAGGTGGGAATCGTTGCTCGACTTCGGTCATTTCAAAGATTCGTTCTTTGGCCGCTTCACATACGTCGATGATATTCGTATCTGACTTCATGGTGATACCAAGCATGACCGCTTGATTGCTCATGGACGAATCAGTGACCCGGCAAAGGTAGCTAGGTGGATCTTCATAATCGCGTTTTACGGTCAACCCCAGTTCAGTCAACGCAACACGGTTGTTCCCGTTTTTAGCCTTGACGGTACTGGCAATCTGCATGATTTCCTTAACGGCATCAAACTCATTATCGGCGCTAACTGTAAAGTGGCCTGATTCAGTGTCCAATTCACCTCCGGCAGCAATGACATTCCGCTCTTTTGCCAAGGCTTCAAGCTGTGAAGTTGTGAGGTCTAACTGAGCCCAATTGCCAAGATCCGTTTCGATGTAGACCGCTTCATCCCGCTGACCAAACATGTCAACTTTTGCCACGCCGGGCAGCAAACGAAGTGAGTCTTGAATATCCTCTGCGAACTCTTCAAGTTGTCGTGGAGTATACTCATCCTCTTTTCTGACGGCGGGTCGACCATTTGAGGGTACTTGATGAACCGCCAGAAGCAAAACGGTTGTGTCGCCAAATTCATCATTTACAATCGGGCGAATGTTGTCTGCTGGCATCTGAACCAACTCAACTCGAGCACGAACTTTATCCCAGACATTTTGGATTTCGGCAGTCGAAACATCATCTTCCAAATCGACGAAAACGGTAGACTGGCCGGTTAATGTCGTCGATCGGGTAATGTCGACCTCTTCAATACTGGTCACACTTTGTTCGATTTTATCTGTGATCAACTCCTCGATTGTTTCCGCGCTGGCACCCGGCCAAGAAGTGGATATCACGCAGGTTCGAATCGTAAACTCGGGATCTTCCCGTCGAGGCATGCTAAAGTAGGTTACGATACCCCATGCCATCGCTAATAAAACGGTCGAGTAGATAATCGGACGGTATTTAACGGCAAGTGAAGGTAATGACATGCGACTCATTCCATTTCCTTGCTAGTTGACGAACTCTCGTTAGACGAAGAAATAACTCGAACGCTTTGATCGTCGCTCAAAAAATGCACACCACCGACGATTAGGTTTAAACCGTCAACCAATTCCGGTGATTCAATTTGAACCAATGAACCTGTAATCAGTTCACTTTCGGACGTTGCTTTTCGCGGTGGTCTGGTCACCTGAATTTGTCGAGCTTTGCCGTTTTCCTCGACAAAAATAAACGTGTTCCCCGTCTGGTTATAAATTGCATCCATGGGAACAAAGAAGCCATTTCTGCTTGAGGCTCCCGAAATATCAATGTCGACAAGGTCTCCGGGGCGAAGCATCCAGTGCGGCCCCGAATCTAAAACAACTTCGGATCCGGTCCACTGGTTGGCAACTTCACTGTCGGCGCGACCCTCAATTTCCAAAGCGGAAATATAAAGCGAGTCGTCATCAACGAAAATGGGTTCAAGCAGTGATACGCTTTCGAAAACCAACTGCCCTAAGTAGGAAACTTGCAATTTATTTTTCTTCACCCGTTGTTTGGTAACCGTTAAGCGACTTGGAAATAGGTCCCCAAATTTCACCTCGTCTACGACATAGATAAATGGGGTTTTCTCATCCTCATAAATCGCATTCTCTACAATGAAAAAGTTACCATTTGGTTCCGCGGACTTTGCTGTTGCGGAATTCGCCATCGCGTTATTTTGAATACCGAGAATTTTGTCAAACTGAAGCGGAAATATTTTTTCGGTACGTCCGACAGCCAAACCGCTATCCGACTTTGGGGCTTCTTTGCGATTCAATTTATTGGGAATCAGCAACGTCATTGTAAACGTTCGTGTCGTCGGATCAGCGATGGCGTCCATCGTAAAAATAAACGCGTTATCCTTCGAAACGGATCCATCCCTCAACCTAAACGGAAGATTCTGCTGCTTTCTTAGCCTTTGGGATTCGCTGGCAGACAATTCGATTTCGACTGAAATCGGATTGTTTAGTTGCAGCGTAAGAACGGGTGAACCTGCCGCCACCAATCCTCCACGGTCGACCAATACTTCGGCGATTTGTCCACTGAAGGAACCGTATAGTTTTGTATTTCTGAGGTCCCGTTTGGCGTTCTCTAAATCTTGCTGTGCACTTTCAATTTTTGATTCTGCTGCGGCCAATTCTACTTCCGTTTGCTCAATCGATGCTGTCAGAGTCTTCACATCAGCCTCGCGATTGAGTCTGACGTTCTCGGCTTTGTCAAACTCGGAATTGGAAACCGCACCGTTCCGCTTAAGGTCTTCAATTCGATCAAAATCAGTGACTGCGCGAGCGAAATCGGATTTTGCCGCGGCAACTTTAGCCGGCAATGTTGATTTCAATTGAATTTTCAGGTTTTCTTTTTCCTGTCTCGCGATTTCTAACTGGGCTTCCACTGATTTTTTCTTGATCTTGTATTCGGTTGAATCAATTTCCGCAAGCAAAGTGAATGGTTGAGATCCTTCAACACCTTCTGCTGCCACCTCGTCAATCGCCTCTCCAGTGTTTGCATCAAGAACCTGAAAGCTGCGCCCCTGAATGTTTGCTCCCTTTTTCAGGACAAACAGAAGCCGACCACTCACTTCGAAACCGACGTCTTCCGACTTCCAGGGTTTGACACTTCCCGCAACGAAATTCGCTACCGAAGAGACTCCTTCAGTTAACTTGAGCGTCGTGACTGGTCGGGGCGGTTTTGGACCAAAAGTGTCCGTCGAACCATTGCATCCGACCAAGGTGCAAAACGCTAACACAAAAGCGATTCGATTATTCATTTTTTCATGGCTTCAAGTTTAAAAGAGCGATCTAATTTTCTTTGTGGCGAATGTACGGATGCGCAAACCATCGTGTTTGGAAAACAACGAAACACTGGGCTAGTTATGCGAATTCTTAGGGCCTGCCGCTCGAGGCGAATCAGGAAATAGAACGATTATTAAGCATATACTCTAGCTTAAAAAAGAACCTTTAACGGGTCCCTTCCAAAGGTACTGTTCGTTTTCCTAATAGATCGCTGTCTATTTTGCCAGTTAGTCAGTGAGGTATCTGGCACATCGCTATTGTTGTGAGTATCCGAATGGATTGAGCCCGATCGCGAGCAAACCACTGACCGCAAACGCACGTTTTCCCGCTGCTTGTTCCCTCACTCCAAGCCACGCCTCCACGCCTCCACGCCTTTCCCCTCTCGCCTTGCCAAGCATTAGTGACACCGACAACCAAACCTTCCAGTCGAGCCGTAGGTGTTGGCTAATCCTTCAGATCCAGCCAAGCCTTAAGTTCGGCAACCTGGGCCGGCGAAAGTCGATCGTCGGGTGGCATGTATCCGAAATCGACCATCACGCGAATGGGATGCGAATGAACTTGGTACAGCGGCCCGCGTTGACCATCTTCGGCGTGGCACGAAGTACAAAAACTGGGTGCCAGCGGCTTACCCGTTTCTGGACTCGGTGAATCTTTTGGAAAGAAGAAACGTGATCGAGGTTGTTCGGCGATGTACTCACTAAGCGCCGCAGCCAACTTGGCATCCAATACCAAATCTTCGCGAGCCGGATGGATCGCCAACGGTCCCGAGGAATGGCAATGGTAACAACTGGTTCCTTCCAGGCGAACTTCCGAAGGTCTAATATGCCCATAATAATCCAGTGGCGGCTGGACGGTCATGTCTTGAACTATTGAATAGTATCCCCAATCACCATCCGCTGCGGTTTTCTGCACCAATAAATAGACTCGCACGGCTGAATTTTCAAATGCCGAAATGTGATTCAACATCGGTTTCCGAATCACGTCCTCTTGCGTACTAATCAATCCAACATCTGAAACAGGAATCGCTTTGCCCTGCTCAAAAAACTGCTTCGCTTGACGCATGTAACCCTTGACCTGATCTTCGGTCAGTCCCGTGGCTTGAAGTCCTGTAGCAGAAATTCCCTTGGCGTCGGCAGGTGTATGAGCGGGCAACTTCACTACTGGCGAAGTCCACGGCTTCTGAATTTTGTCTTTACCCACGGTGATCATCATGTCCACAAACTGCTGGGTAGTAAAGTCAGCCAAATCCAGGGCCGGTTCTAACAACAGACCCGTACCCGTCGTCTTGGCCGGTGCAATAGGTTTGGGCTGGTCGGGCTTCGAATTCAAATCAACCCAATCCTGACTTTGACTCGACCGGCCGTTAAACACAAACAGGCCGACCAACAAGATGGACAGGATACCACTGGCGAACGCTTTCATAGTCAATTCCTGCAAGAGTGAACATCAGCAAAGTAGCGTAAACCCAAGCTACCAAAAGGCAGCACCCTTCGCACGCTGCCTCTCCATCCCGGCAAGCGCCTGCAAAGCTTTGAGAGGATCCGACCGGCAAAATCCGGTAGCATATTCAGCACTACGCTTTTGCATGTGTTCGTCGAAGGCGTGTCGTCTACCGCCCAAAACGCTAGGTCGGCCTACCGCAAAATAGAGTTGACACCACAAAAGCAGTGCCACACAAAAGCAGTGCTACGCAAAAGCAGTGCCACGCAAAAGCAGTGCCACGCAAAATTTAGACAACCGATCCACCGTGGATATGCGACCGTCTGTCGAGTACATATTATCTGACTGAAGTCGTTATTTTCAGAGGGCGCTAGATGAAGGAAAAAACAAACACATCGCAAAAGCATCTCTCGTTGTCTGCCAAACTGGTGATCCATACCTCCGAGACACTCCGAATACGGGCGCGCAGTTACGCCGTCGCTGTGTTTCTGCTTACCAGCCTCGGATTCATGCTTTACCCCCGCCCATATGGGACTCATGTGTCGTTACAAAAGCCCCTCGCACACCTCGCGGTTGATATCGGCGGGTATCATACCTTAATTGCGCTCCTAATCTGTTTCGCTGCGGATTGTTTATCACTGTGGTCGACTTCATTCGATCGTCGACCGTTGTCGACTGCTTTCGTTTTCGTCCTCGCTTGGTGCGTTCTGATAACAGTAACCCCTTCGAACTGAACATGCCTGCGTCCAGCTTACTTTGCTTCTCTGCCCTCATTCGCGATTTGATCATGCGGTCGAAGCCCACGCAGACTGCGGATAAATCAGCCAAGGTGTTATGTCTTAACCGACGGATTAGCGTAAGATTACCCCGCGTTCGGCCCTCAATACAACTGATTACCATTGCATGCACCGCTGTAGGTGGATTCAAATTTATCCGGACATTCGACATTGACTGCACGCACCTACCCAACGCTGGTAGGCGATATGCACCAAAGGAGCCTGCCTTAATCGTCGAAATTTCTGCCGTGGTTGACCCTATCCTGACGGAAATCGCAGAGAACCAACAAGGTTATGACAGCGCAGAATGACAGAAAGAACTCCGCGTCAAATTACTAAAGCCGCCGATGTTCTTGAAAGATCGGCCTGAGTAGTCGTTGGACGACGGCGGAACCAAGCACCCAACCTAAGTTCATCACACGACAGCCCATGCCACTAATTTGGACTGGCGAAATTTGGACTGGCCAAGTTTGGACTGGCCAAGTTTGGACTGGCCAATTTTGGACTGGCCAAGTTTACGTGCCAAAGCCTGACCGATCAGACGCTGTCACTGCAAAGGACGACCTGCAAAGGACGCGTTGCCAGAGGACGCGTTGCCAAAGACGTTTGATCTGCACGGTTTTACGATCGATCACTTCACTACTGATCGCTTCGTTTTCGCAGCCATTCTACAAAATCTGGGTCGTCCATCTTCACGACGGGTCCCTTTTTGCGCCGTCGTTCAAACTTGGGATCGGTTGGATCGAAAGTGTCTTCGGGTTTAAACACTTGAGGGTCCGATGGGACATACTTAAACGGCGTAAAGTTGGGTTCACTGCTAAACATATCACTCAAATCTGTCGCCGTTGCATCAAACAAATTATTCGGTCCCAGGTCGAAGATCCTATAGATCGACTTTATGATACTCATGATGGACGTGTGTTCGTGCGACACATAAGTTCGCTTCGCCCAGGGACTGATGCAAAGCACATAAGATCGATTACGGTCCACCGAATCATTGTCTCCGCCAGAATCGTCTTGCGTTACGATGATGGCCATATTTTTCCATTCGGGCTGAGCCGACAAATAGGCCACAATTTTGCCCAAAGCCAAATCATTGTCCGCCATATAGCTGGCAACAAAGGGGTAACCTTGTTCGGGCATCGGGCTGGCGCCATGATCATTACAAAGAGTAACATTAATAAACTGGGGCAATTTGTTTTGGTTCGCTGCACGATACTTCTCAAGCCCTTGGGCAAACCAATCCGCTCGGGCAATGTCAGGAATAAACGTGTTGTACGCCGGGTAACCGAAGTCTGTATTGTCGAACAAGACCTTGGGCATCGGGTAGTTGACCTGAGTGAATGCGCCTGACCGACTTGTCATTGGACCTTCGTCGTTGTCGGCAAATTCGAAGCCTTCGCCAAAATTCAGGAACCGTACTCCGCCTCGATCCAAGTGTTCCCACATTGATCCGTTCTCTAAATAGTCTTCGGGGATCTGTGAACCGTTGGAATGGAATGAAGGTAGCCGCCCGATCGCCGAGTCACTCTTTTTGAAATTCCAACCCGAGTAAAACACTCGAGTGGTCCAAAGGCTGGGATAGACGCCCACTAGCCAGCGATGTCCGTCACCCGAGGCCTGAGGTTCCATGTAAAAGTTGTCTGAAATGGCAAACTGCTGGGCCAGGCGAATGTGGTTGGGCATGATGGGTAAGCGTTGTTGCTTCCCCTTTTCCGCAATCCAACCGTTGATTCCAAACTCCGCGTAGTCGGCATCGCTGGTGGTTCCTTCTAACCCGCCAAAAATCCCATCGAACGTGTGATTCTCTTTGGTGATGAACACCACATGTTGAATTTCAGATGGAAACGACTTGGACGTAGCCCGAGTGGGAATCATTCCGTTATTTCGCAATACCGTTTGGGTTTGATCTTCCACTTCTGCCAAAGCTATCGCATCGATCATCCCCGGCATATCGGCCAAACCGAAACGTTCGTCGGTCGACTCACGCTGGTGTTTGGGACCGCGAGGCCCACGCCCAATGCCTTTTTGAGTTGCAACGTACAGCGTCATTCCATCGGGAGATAAGCGACACGCGGTCGGAAACCAACCCGTCGGAATCCAGTTGGTCACTTTCCCCGATGCCAATTCGATTACGACAACCGCATTCAAACCCGACGCACAAACGTACAACGTCTTTTCATCATGGGACAAAGTCATCCCCGAAGGAATCACACCGCGCAGGCCGGCCAATTCTGATTGAGGCGCAATCTTAACCGTCTTCCTGATTTCCAATGTCTTCGAATCAAGATACTGCACCGTATCATTGTTTGCATTGGTGACCAAGAGCGTCTGTCCGGTGTGCAACAGACCATTGGGTGAACTGCCACCCACTGCTTTTCCACCATCGGCCGGCGCGTGAATCAAGATACCGGTTTTTACTTTCGCAGCAACTTCCGGCTTGGCAGGATCTGCCACATTGATCATCCAAACAGAATTGGCGTCTGGCACCAAAGGGTCGCCCAATCCTGGAACCTGCCGACCCTGATGAAAGGTGCCAAGTTCGGCTTCTTTGGAAGGGAAACCAAAAGCCGGAGTCGAAATGCCCCGTGGATCTCCGGCCCCGGTTGGAATCAACGAATAATCAAAGACCCCGATATTGGCCACGAACAACCGCTGATCGTCTTGGGACAGAGCCAGCGAAAAGGGCTCACGTCCTGCGGGAATGTCGGCAACCACCGAACCTTCGATAATATCAAAGACCACAATCCGCTGCCTGGCAACATCGGCACCGTAAACGTGGCGTTGATCCGACGAAACCACGATGTCAATAATATAAGCTTCATCATCAGCTTTGATCGACCGGATGGGCGGTTGACGTCGAAATTGCAGTCGTTCGGTGGCTGGTTCGTCCCACGCCGCGGTTTCAAATATTTGAATGCCGTGTCCAACATCACCGGTGGATACAATCAATTTTGAACTATCTTGGGTGAACGCCGCACAGAAGGCAGCGTCCTTCCAGGGTATCACCCAAGAATTGGATTGGGTGGTCGGATTACCCGCGTCGTAAACCACAATACCCGGATCGCACAGCCCAATCAACCACTTCCCATCGGGACTGGGGACCACGTTCCAAAGATTGCCACCGGTATAAAGTCGTTTCCCAGAGGGTGTCAAAAAGCGACCATTGGGTAGGATCGTTGTGCCACCAGCGACCACTCGAGCAAATTCATTGCCGGCAGGAGCCTGAAATTGCACCTCCTGACTAACAACAGATTCTACAGTGCAACTAAGTGCTATGAGCGTAATTGCCCAACTCAGTAAACTCTTCATCATGTATTTTTTCATGGGAACCCGTGGAGAATATCTAACCAAACCACGACTAGCGATTGGATTTCATCTTTCGCCAGGCGACAAACGGACACGTTGCTTCCTAAAAGTCGGTAACCACTTCGCGGCCTTTGCGACTGCCGATCGATTGCCAGACCGAACGTTCGATCTGATCATCGACAAATCTGACCGATCCATCCAGCAACGAAACATTGACGCCACCTTCATGATAACTGCGGCTTGTCACCACCGCGTAGGTCGGTAAACTGTCCGATCGCCCCTCGCGCATCGAATTAAAGTCGACATCATGTTCGATCCCACCAACCGCGTGTCGTACCAAAGTGTTGGGCGAAAACGTCGTTGTGAATCCTGTCTGATGAACCCTTGCGTCGACCCATTCGGTATGGCCTGAATCCATCTTGAATTCACCACCAAGGGCACTAACGTCCGCGGGATCGCTGGGAATTGCAGTGGTTCCTGAAGGATTCCCACCATCACGCAAATAGGGCGTAAACGCTTTGACTTCGGCAAAGGCCAGCGTATTGCTAGTCCCATCAACGACCTCTGCGATCCTGATTTGACGATTGATCATGAACACACCATTCCCTACCCCCATCGGTGGTTGAAAAAGTAGCCAATCACCACTGTTGGCACCATAGTTATGCGGATAGTGAATGAAGGTCGGACCATCTGGCCGCTGTCGATCGTTGATCTCGCTAGGACAAAGTAAAAAGGAGACGCGAATCTTTGCAACTGCCGGTTGCTGGCTAATCGGTCGCTGGAAATCGATCAAGTCTTGCAAATTCCCTTGCTCGGCGTACGGCAACAAGCGACTGTGTACACTCCAATAAACAGAACTTCCAGACGATTGATAGTCGCCAAGCGGCGGAAGTTTGCGTTTTGATGATTCATAATTTAAAACACAAAGTGCAATCTGCTTCAGATTGTTTTGGCAACTGATCCGTCTAGCGGCAGCGCGCGCCGACTGAACCGCCGGAAGCAACAAACCAAGTAGTATCCCTATGATGGCAATCACCACCAACAACTCCACCAGTGTAAATCCTGTTCGCTTCATCTTTTAAAAATTCTACTCGCTAAAAAATAACCGCTGATCCGTTTCGACTGTAAAATAGAATACTGCTCGTATTCTCTGACTGTATGTTCCAATATACCAAATCAATGCCTCTTGGCCTCAGGACTTTGAGTAAAGATTTAGTGAAGAGAACGAGTACATTCCTTAATATGAAAGTTCACCAAATCCGATTTGGCTCCATTCGCCGACCATTCGCCGACCAATCGTCAGCGCCGATCGATACCCCGACTTCAAACGAGTCCCTAGGCACGGCGGAACCCATGCCACCCACAAGCGATCTCCCCATCTTTGTCCCCAAGCGCTCATTAATTCCACTCCAGACAGAATAACCCAGTGCAACTTCGGTAGCATACAACAGCAGACCAGCGAAACCAAACCCTGCAGGATCACACCAGAGGATTACAACCGTGCCAGGCATCAAAGACATGAAATCGCAAACGCTAATCTCTTGGGCGGAACACCCAACAACATATGGGTTGCATTTTTTATACATCCAAGAATCGCAAATCATTATCTTAGAGGCACGATCCTAGGCTTGCGGCACCGCTTGATCCATCTCCGTCACATTCCAAGCAAAAAATTCAACTTCGTACTCTCGCTTGCATGACAGTGAAATCGACTGAACCTGACCATTGAATCGACGCCCGCTGGACAGAGTGCGGTTGTCCGGATCCAAGATGCGTTTGACCGACGCACTAGATTGCCGCGTAGGTCCGACGTGCTGGCGAGTGTTTTTGGTGATTGCGATCAACAGCCACACCCAATCGTCGCTACTGGGGTTGAATGGTCGTCGCAGGCGGAGCTAACGATTGATTTTGTGGCGGAAGCTCCG
>Ga0105051_10006367_pt1 | contig 12751 bp, 9 predicted proteins | sample FRY02_FD_78383 | JGI IMG/M metagenome (GOLD analysis project Ga0105051, IMG submission 78383) | Freshwater microbial communities from Lake Fryxell liftoff mats and glacier meltwater in Antarctica - FRY-02 (megahit assembly) | ecosystem: Environmental > Aquatic > Freshwater > Ice > Glacier...
ATCACTGGCGGCTTGAAAAGTGTCAGGGGGCTGATATGCGATTTGTATTTCACGTCCACCTGCGTTCCCTGCAGCTTCCAGTCTTCGCGAGACCAGACGCCGAAAGGCGACACCATCCAGCCACCGTTTACTTTGTAGTAGTACGGCGGGTACATGGCTTTGTATTGATGAGCGTACAGCATCTCATGAGGATGGAAGGCCGGATTTTCGATCGCGATGCCACCCACCTGATGCGGAATCCCCGGGCGAGGCGCCGGATAAAGAGCAGCCCCGGTCTGAGGATACGATCCGCCCTGCTGTGGGCTCATCTGAGCATAGCCCGAGTAAACCGGACCGGACGGAGCAGAAGGATTTGAGGCGTTCCAATACTGGCCCTGTGAAACCATCTGCACAGGCCGTGGTGCCTGATAGGTCTGCCAGTTATTCGATGGATAAACGGGCAGCGGGTTCGACATTCCCGACTGGGTCGCACTGAAGTACTGAGGCCCGCTGGTCGTGTCCATGTTCGGCAGAACGGGCGGCATTTCAATCGGCACTGGCTGCAGTTCTGATTCTGCAGGCGCGACTGCGAGATCGAATGGAGCGGCATCGTCCGGCATTGAAGCCGTCTGACGAATCGCCACGGCCTGACGTTCAGCATCGATCACGGCGGCATGCTCAACATTCGCAACGGCTGGCTTTTCTGCTGGTCGAGCCGACAACTTCGCTGACAGCTTTTTCGACAGTGTCGGATTGGTTGGTGCTGGACTACTCTGGGCGGCATTCACAACCGTTTTGCTCGATGGTTGACCGGATGCTTTTGCTCCGGTCTGTTTCTTGACGACGGTCTTTTTTGCGGTCGGCTTTCCGGTTGTTTTGGTCCGGAACTTGAACAGGCTCATCAGGCCTGTTGGTGCAGAATTCGTCCGCTTCTGCGCTGGCTGTTCGGCGATCGCGCTGCTCGCGCAAATGACGCCCAGCATCAGCGCTACTAAACCCTTCCGTAGCATTAGAGCCCCTCCATGGAATCCGCGGATCGTCCGGTGTTCCGCATCGGCGGCAGGTCCCAGCGAACCTGGCCCGGCCGGTTTTGTTCTGAAGATGAGTGAGAACAGCGTCCGGATTCAGCTTGACTCCGACTGCTCCCCGTCTTTCCCTTCTATCTGCCGTTTTCAACGAAGCCCAATCGCCGCGCCAAACATGATGACAGAAGTTCGTGACAGTCTTGTTGTTCGGCCGGTAACGATCATCCGGATGAGCGATTCACTGACAGTGACACCAGTCGAAGGGGCAGCAGAACAGGTGTGTGCGTTTGAGTCTCCTCAACCGGAAGTCGCTGCGGGATCGTCAATTTCTGCCCGGTTTGCCTATCATGCTTCCCTGACGAAATTCTTCGGCATGCATTACACTACGGCAATGAATCCGGGCATCTCAGATGCCTGCGGACGTGCGATCACCTGCGACATACGCCCACATGTTCGTCCGGGACTGGCTGTCAGTCGCAAAAATACTGAGTTTTGAACTGTTTCATGGCAAAGGATGGCCCTGGTGGCTCGACGGAAATCTTCAAATTCAAAAAGTCCCCTGTTTGACGAAAATGCTCTTCCGGACGCAAACGTGCAGTTTGTGCCGATCAGTGAAGAGACGCGAAGACGCTACCTGAATTACGCGATGTCGGTGATTACGTCGCGAGCATTGCCCGACGTCCGGGATGGCCTGAAGCCCGTGCAGCGGCGCATCCTGTATGTGATGTACGACCGTCTGCGGTTGACGTTTGATCAAAAGACCCGCAAGTGTGCGAAAATCTGCGGGGACACAACCGGCTCCTTCCATCCGCACGGTGACATCGCCGTGTACGAAGCGCTGGTCCGAATGGCTCAGGATTTCACGCTGCGATATCCGCTCGTTGTCGGCCAGGGAAACTTCGGCTCCATTATGGGGCTGCGAGCTGCCGCGTCACGCTATACCGAAGCCAAGGTTTCGCGTCTCGCTGAAAACCTGATGAACGAGTTGCGGTACCAGACCGTCGACATGCGCCCGACGTACGACGCCGTTGATGAAGAGCCGGTCGTGGTTCCGGCCAGATATCCGGCTCTGCTTGTGAATGGGTCCTCCGGAATTGCCGTGGGTATGGCGACAAACATGCCGCCGCATAACCTCGGCGAATGCATCAAAGCGGCCGTTCATCTGATTGAAAATCCAGATGCTTCGGTCGCCCAGCTGATGCGATACATCAAAGGTCCCGACTTTCCGCTGGGTGGCCGCATCATGACGGACCGCGGCGAACTCCGCGAAATGTATGAGACCGGTAAAGGTTCAATCAAAATTCGCGGCGAATGGAAGTTCGATCAGCAGGGCAAGAAGCCGGACACCAGCCGCATTATCGTTTACACCATTCCTTATGGTGCGACGACCGGTCCGCTAATGGCAGAGATTGGCGAACTCATCGCAGCCCGAAAACTGCCGCAGCTGGAATCCGTGAACGATGAGACCAACGAAGAGAATGGTCTGCGCATCGCGATTGAACTCAAGTCAGGTGCCGATGCCAACGCGGTGATGGCGTATCTGTTCAAGCATACGTGCCTGGAACAGAACTTCGGCTACAACGCGACCTGTCTGATTCCGGCCGAAGGCGGGCTGACGGTTCCGCGAGTGCTGCCCCTGAAGGACCTGCTGCAGCATTTTCTCAAATTCCGTTTCGAAACGGTGCGACGCCGCATTGAATACCAGCTGGCTCAGCTGCGAAAGCGAATTCACATCCTTGAAGGCTTTGCGATAGTCTTTGATGGACTTGATAAAGCGATCCGGATCATTCGCGCGAGTGATGGCAAAAAGGATGCGGCAAAACGGCTGATGGCCGAATTTCCGCTGGATGAGATTCAGACCGATGCCATCCTTGAACTGCAGCTTTATCGAATTTCAAAGCTGGAGATCAACGACATTCGAACAGAGCTGGCGGCTAAGAAAGCGGACGCGGCGGCGCTTGAGGCGATTCTGCAATCAAACACAAAGATGTGGAGTCTGATCACAACGGAACTTGAGCAGGTCGCCGCGGACTTCGGCGACAACCGACGCAGTGAACTGGGCTCGGCCGAAGAAATTGTGGAATTCGATCCGGCGGCTTACATCGTTCGCGAAAACACCAACGTCGTCGTGACGCGCGAAGGATGGATTAAACGTGTCGGCCAGATGAGCAGCGTGGCAAAAACTCGCGTCCGTGAAGGCGATTCCGTGCTGACAGTCGTGCCCGGCAGTACTCTGGATAATGTCGTGTTCTTTGGAAACGACGGGATTGCCTACACGTTGCCGATAGATCAGCTGCCGGTGTCATCGGGTTATGGCGAGCCGCTGGCGAAGCGAGCGAAGATGAGTGACGGGGCCAGCCTGATCGCCGCTTTGACTACGGACACTCGCTTTGTCGCTGGTCTGGATGAAATTGACGATGGTGTCGGACTGACTCTCTTGATTGCCACACGCAGCGGCAATGTAATGCGTCTGCCTTTCGAATTGTTTCGCACGCCGTCGACGAAAGCCGGCCGGAAGTTTTGTCGGCTTGCAAAGGCCGATCAGGTGGCCTACGTGGATTTGGTTCGCGAAGCCGAGACGATGATGATGGCGTCAAAGAAGGCGCGCATTCTGCATTTCCGAATCGACGAAGTGCCCGTGCTGGGCGGAGCAGGGAAGGGAGTCCGCGGACTAAAGCTGGAAGCGGGCGACGAGCTGCTGGGTGTGGCTCAGTTCTCGCGTCCCAGCGATGCCCTGCGTGTCAAAAACGATAATGACAGTGTGCTGAGTTTCGGTCAGACAAAATACCAGGTCACGTCACGTGGCGGACGAGGCGTGAAAACGAGTTCGCGGACAGGGTTTGTGGAACTCATTCAGCCGGACATTCAACTTGTCGACTGGAGCGAACTGGGCGGCGTCGGCGGCGAGTAGCCTGTCGGGATCACCCCAAGACCAAACGCCACTGGGATCATGATTTCGCGAATTTTTTTGAGAACCTCCCTGAGTCGCATTCTTTGCGACTCAAAGGAGGATCTGTTGAAGTGACGAAGACAGAGCCTGGGGTGCGCGACATAGAGCAATCTGTCGAACAGTGTGATAGGCAACATCCTGGTCACGAATCCGAAACCCATCAGCTGCAGCCATCATTTATACGGATCTACTGCAAAAAACACAGAGAGGCGAAAACTTTATCCAGGCTCGAAGTGCCAGTGAGTGAGCTGTCGCGAACAAAACGGACTCGATGGTGACTGTATCTCATTCTTGAACGAGTACCCGGCCTTCAACAAGTTGGTTCCGCGGCTCGCGACTGCGGCGTGTACGGTTTTGTAACCTCCGACTATAGTTTGGGCTTCTCGTCGGTCTCGGTCACTGTACGTTTTCGGGTTGTGACAAACCGGCTTGTGCAGCGGCGTGTGTCGGGTCCAGTCCGAGGGCAGCGCGATACCACGCGTGCGCCAGTTCCGTCCGGCCAAGTGCGGCTGCCGCTTCGCCGATGCGGTAACGCAGATCAGCATCTTCCGGGTGCTGCATCGCCTTATTCTGAAGTTCGTGCAATCGATCGTAGCGGGCACGATTGGCTTGCATGGTTTCAAGTTCGCGACGGGCATCAACATCGCGTCCGGTTCGGGCATAGGCCGAAGACAATTTGTAACGTGGGATAAAGTCGAGCGGATCGACTTGCGCCGCTTGTTCATACGCAGCGATCGCTTCCGACTGCTCGCCACCAGATTCATAGAAGTCGCCCAGGGCCAGACAGAGCACTGCGGGCGGTGCTGTCAGGGCGCGTGCTGCTGAGACGATCGGTGCCGCTTCTGCGCGACGATCGAGGGAATCCAGGCATTGCATCCGCACAGCCAGGGCTTCCGGTGATTGATCATCGGCAGTAAGGGCGGTTAACGCCGGGGCATACTCACGTTGTTCGACGAGTGACTGGGCCAATTCCAGGCGGATTTCAGCAGCCAATCCTGGTTGCGGTTTACGAGCCAGAGCTGCCCGATAGGCTTCAACCGCAGCGGGATAGTCCTGAAAATCTTTCCGCATCAGACCGATGAGTCGGTGCGGTCGAGGGTCATCCAGATCAAGTCGAGCCACAGTTTCCATGTGATGAATCGCGCGCGGGTTAATCCCCAGATCGTAATTGAGTGCTGCCAGAAGGCGATGGGCGTCGATGTTCTCCGGCTGCTGCTGGAGCACGTCGTTCAAGACTTGCTCGACCGCGTGGAACTGCCCAAGGTCGTAGTAGGCCTGGGCTGCAGCAATCACGGCCCGCGGCCTGAGCGCTACAGCACGTGCCGCGTCGCGCAATGGAACAAGAGCGGCCTCGGGAGACCCCGAGCGGATCAGAAACAAGCCCCGCAGAAATCGGGCTTCAACTGCGCGCTTGTCCCGCTTGAACGCCGTTGTCATCACTGCCTGCAACGTCTCAATATCGTGAGCCTGATAAGCCGTCCATCCCTGTTCCACGAGTGCATTGAGCTCAGGCCGGGCTGTGCATCCGCAGAGCAGCCACAGGCAGATCCCGCAGTACACGGATACATCGGGGAATCGCCACTTCGCGTGTTTCATGGTCGGACCGCCAGCAACTCGGAACGCCCTTCAATTGCGAGCCATTCGACCTCCAGCGAGGGGACCGCAAAGCGTTGTTCGGCACCCGACGGCCAGTGGACGACCAGCCAGTCCGCCGTTGCTCCTGTCGGGAGCCCCCAATGCAACGTTCTTGTTGACTGCGAGAGATAGCTGCCCCCACTGGTCACCTGGCGGACGCGAACACCGATGGACGTTTTAAGAGTCGCTTGCGCACCGATCGCGTCTCGGGGCGACTGCCGCGCCACTAGCGCCAATTGCAGCCACCGCCCCTGTCGAGGGGAAACATTCTCAAGCACGGCGGCCGATTCGTTCGTCGGCGTCGAGATCAGGTCGAGATCTCCGTCACGATCGAGATCCCCCGACGCTAGTCCGCGACCAATGTGGCCCTCATCAAAATACGCGCCTGTTCCAGCGGTCGCATTCACCAGTCGGCGACCGGCTTGATTGGCGAGCAGTAACGGACGCTGCCGCACGGGTGCATTGGCGGGAACCATATGCACGTGTCCGTTCGAGACCGCGAGATCTTCGTCACCATCGAGATCCCAGTCGCCGAAAACCGTGCCGAAGCCGACGTAGTTCGCTCCCAACGCACCGATTCCGGTGGCCTGGCTGACATGCTGGAAGAGTCCTTCACCCAGGTTGCGATAGAGCGCAAAAAGTTCGCGTTCGTAGTTGGCGACCCAGAGATCAGGGCGACCATCGAGATCGAAGTCGCCCAAGCTGACTCCCATGCTGCCATCCGGCGTGCCGACATCGCTGAGCGCGGTTCCACTGAACATTCCAGCTTCGATCAACGTGCCGCCGGGTTGTGCCCGGTAAAAGAAATTCGGAACGGTATCGTTCGCGACGTAGGCATCGAGCCTATCGTTTCCATCGAGATCGGCGATCAACACGCCGAGACCCTTGCCGTCGTCGCGCAAGCCGAGTTCTTTCCGCCCCGTGCGAAAGGTCCCGTCGCCATTCCCCAGAAAGACCTCATCCGGCAGAGGACTGAACTGGCGCGGGGGACAGACATCACGCTCACCCTTCACGTTTGGGCAGAACGGGTGATTGGTCGACGACCAGTCTACATAATGGGCGACATACAGATCGAGAACGCCGTCGTGATTGAGGTCGCCCCAGGCAGCCGACGAACTCCACAGAGTGTCGGCCTTCAAGCCTGTAGCACTGACCGCGTCCTGCCACGTTCCATCGCCCTGATTCTTCCAACATTGCAACCCGTGGTAGCCCGTGATGACGAGATCAGGGAAGCCGTCGTCATCTATATCAGCAATGGCCACACCATGCGTATAAGTCGTCGTGCAAACCAAGCCAGCGGGCGCGGTCACGTCCTTCGCGGTCCAGTCCGTTCCGCCGCGCAAGATTCGCGTTGGCACCGGGAGCAAGACAAGTTCGGCGGAGATTTCTCCTCCGCCCGGGAAGACAGCATCGAGCCAGCCGTCGCGGTCAAAGTCCAACAGTCCGACACCGCCACCAAGGGATTCGAGAATTGCCCGATGTCCGGCACCTTCCCCATTTCGGTAACTCGGGATGCCATCGGCAAACCAGCGTGAAGCTACGCTGTCAAAATGGAACGGGCTCTGCATGGCGGTTTGGTCTGCCTGAATGTGAACTGTTTGTCCCCGGCCAGTTGGGGATGCTGCACCGTTAACCGGCAGTTCGGGCATTTCGCGTGTGCAGCCAAGCAGGAGTCCTATCGCCATCAGAAAGCGGAACGTCAGTACAATCCAATCAAAATGAGGCGTCCTATGCGTGGCAAGTGACAAAAGAATTTCCGTCGATGTTTGGGGGGATTTGCCTAATTAAGAAATTATTCTCAGAAGTGGTCATGGCGAGCTTGAGTGATCGGACGATGCAACTGTATACTCAACGGTTGATGCATTCGTCTACTTCACTTATAAAGTTCGCAAGTATCTCCGCGGACGATCGCTTCGATTGCCCAATTTTTCTCATTTTTAATGCCTTTTTCGGCCATTGTCGGCCGAGATTTCTGTCCGTTAAGCTTCATTATTTCTCACGGAGTTGATTATGGTCAAGGTTCGTTTTCAAAAGTGGGCCAAGTGCGGCTTCACGCTCATTGAGTTGCTGGTGGTCATTGCGATCATCGCGATTCTCATCGCGCTGTTGCTGCCAGCCGTCCAACAGGCCCGAGAAGCCGCGCGCCGCACTCAGTGCAAGAACAATCTGAAACAGTACGGTCTTGCGCTTCACAACTACCACGACACTTTCGGCCGGTTTGCTATCGGCGGAAACAATTGGGTCGGGAATCGGCTCGGTTGGCAAGCGAGGATTTTGCCTTATGTCGAACAGGCGCCGTTGTACAGTGCCATCAACTTCAATGGCGTGAATAGCCACGACCAGACGATCAGCGGCAGGCTGTTGAGCCAGACCCGACTGCCGTACCTCAACTGTCCGTCGGATCCAATCGGCAGCGGGACGATGCCCAGCGATCGCGTGCAATCGAACTATACCGGGAGCCTCGGGAACACAGTGGTCACCTCGGCAAATGCTGCCTGCGATGTCCTCAGCAACACCTTTGCCGCGCCGGGGACTGCCGGTCACGGCGGCGGGCTGCAATCGAATAACGTGGATGGAATCTTCTCCCGGGCGGGCTTCGGAGCCACGATCGCTGATATCACAGACGGTACCAGCAATGTTTTGCTCGTCGGCGAGATTCTGCCTGAAGGCAACGACCATGAAGGGGGCGGCTGGCCACACGACAACAATATGTCGAATGCACACGCAACGACGCTCGTCACACCAAACGACTTCACGACCTGCCCGAATATTCCTGGTGGAGCTGGCAAGCCCCCGGCGACACCCGATTGCTCGGCGCGGAACAATTGGACTTACTCATGGGGCTTCCGCTCCCGGCATGTCGGTGGCTGCCAAATTCTCCTCTGCGATGGGAGCGTGCGGTTTATCAGTGGTAATATCAGCGCACAAACTTGGCGAAACCTCGGCGGTAAGTCGGACGGTCGAGTTTTGGGCGAGTTCTAACCGCGGGATGGTTTAAAGCCAAGGTAGATGACCAGCGACGGGGGGACAATTATTCCCCCGTCGCTTTACGTTACCCATTGCAATATTTTTCAGTTTTCCCCAATCGCATGGTTTTCTAGTGAGTGGAGTCGATTTCGTATGGCAGGCACAGGGATTTCTCCCCAGTGGAAGTGGGTGGTCGGATTGTTGTTGTTGACTGCGGTTGGTTGCGGTACTGCTGGGCCGCCGCCACGTAAGCTCGCGCCGACGAAAGGGGTGGTGAAATACAATGGCCAGCCAATCGCGGGAGCAACGGTGCTGTTTTCTCCGTCGGACGGCTCCCCGGGGAACGGAATGACTGACGATGCCGGTAACTTCGTGATTACCACTGGCGGCCGTCCCGGGGCGGAACTCGGAAAATGCAAAGTGATGGTTTCAAAGCCCGCCAGCGGTTCGGGAGTGAGTCCGGACATGACTCCGAAAGACATGGAGCAAATGATTAAATCGGGAAAATCGCTTACACCGGCGAAAGACCCCATCCCGTCACGTTACGCCACCGAAAAGTCGTCACCGCTTGAAGCCGATATTTCCCCTGTTGGCGAATCGAACGTTTTCGAGTTTAATCTCGTTGATTGAAGGACCGGGCAAGGCGGTATCAGTGACACATGAGCGCCCTGCGAGCGGTTCCCGCTCCGGGGTCTCGGCACTTATTGCCCGTCAAGAATGCGCGCCTGTGTTGCCAGCAACGCCTGCGCATCGACGTGGGCTGGATTTAACAAGAGGACCGATCGGGCCCACGCCATGGCTTGGTCTGGAGTGTCATAGCGTCGATAGAGCTCAGCGATCTCCCAGCGAATCTCGATGTCACGTGGGGCCTTTTCTGCCGAGTCCTCCAATTTCCGCAGTCGTTCCAAATCGACCAGGGCCTGCACAGTGTAGTCCAAATGAAGTTGGGCAGCGGCACGTTTACCGGCTGCAGCGAGCATCGTCCCCAAAGCCTGTCGGGCAGATACAGTTGCCGGTTGCAATGCAACTGACTGCTCCAGTGACCGAATGGCATCTTTCGTTGCGCCGCGATCGAATTGTGCACGCCCAAGCTCTTCCCATGCCTCTGCACGTTCTGGTCTGCGATGAGTGACATCGGTGAGCAATCGTTCAGCAGTGGTTCCATCACCCAGTCGCCGGGCAGATCGCGCCCATCCCAGTCGTGCCCGGTCCGCGTCAGGAAAGCCCCGAGCCTCGGCCGCTCGTTGAAAGTAAGGTTGTGCAACCTCAGGTCGCTGCAGTTCCAGCAGAGATTCCGCTAGCGCCATCGCGACATCAGCCCGCTCTGGTGCCAATTTCAATGCCTGCTGAAAGGCCGTCTCCGCTGCAGCAAACTGCTTGACTGAGGCATGCGCTTGTCCGCGCAGATAATACGCCTGATGTGCCCCAGGTTCGTCCTTCAGCCACGCATCGATCAGTTGAAATGCTTCACCCGGACGTGCCGTCAACAGAAACCCGGCAACATAGGCCGCGCAGGTTTCACTAACGGGAATGTCCTGGGATATGAGCAGATCGCCGAGGTGTGGTTCTGCAATCTCCATCTGTCCCGATAGCGCAAACGCCAGCCACTCCTCGCGCTCGATGCGCTGCCGCGATACCCCCGCAGTATTCGCCAGCAGGAGTTGTGCATGCACATTGTCAAATTGTCCGAGCTGGCGGTAAGCACGATTCCGGGCGATTGCAACGGTTCCTCGATCCGTCCCGCAGCGCTCTGCCCAATTGAGCCAGCCGAGTGCAGCAGCGGCATCTCGCTGCTTGATTGCTCGGGTCGCGAACCAGCAGGGAGCCTGAGATCCTGGAACCCCGACGGTGAGCAGGAGCGTCATCCCGGCGAGCGCCCACCGCCATCGTCGCGAACCCAGCGTGCGAGCAACCGGGCGTGCAGACGATTTGGACTGAGGTTTGTGGCGGTCTGTTTTTCGTGGCATGAAGACGACCGAAGTCCGTAGAACGAAGTACAGAGAGCACAGTGTGTCCTCACATCGACATACGTTGGGCCATGGTAGGTAACGAACAACGAGAGTGCCAACGATTTCGCGGTCAGAACTCAAAACAGATCGGGAACCAAAACCTGACTGGCGCCTGTTGATGGCGGTGGAAAGCGATGGCGGAGGTCGGGTAGAAAGGCATAAAAAGGGGTGTAATCCCTGTGAGGCTTGGAATCATGGGGCTGTATTGAGATGTTCGAGGATGTTTTTTCCGTAAGGTCTCAATTTGCTTGGATAGGCGGTTGCCAGACACGCGAGGTAGGTTGCCGACCAACTCTTGCTCAGCAGGATCGTACGGAGCGTCAGAATCATCTTTGCTCCGTCGTGACTCCAGCGCATGCCCGAGTTCTTCAGCCGTTGCGTGAACACCGTTTTGCAGGCCGCTTCCGTCACGCCACTGCTAAGTGGAATATGCAGAGATTTGTATTCGCTGTAACGCATGAACTTCGTGCGTGACTGCAGATACCCATACGCCGTCCAGTACGTCGCCTCATTCTTTTTGGACAACGGACGCTTCTTTCGCTGACGCGCATGAAAGTGACTGGCCGCTGAATGCAAAACACGACTGGCTCCGCTCGGCTTCTTCAACGCCTTGAGCATTCGCTTCGCCCAACCGTGAGCCGCCTTCGTGCCTTTGCCAAACAGCACATCCGCCATCGTCCAGATCCGTTCCGACACGTGATAGAAATCGGCCACACGAATCCACTCCAGACGCTCGCCGGTCCGAGGGTGAACCATGCGACGAAGCACTCTTTTACGCCAGATAGACCGTAATCAAACGCTTGCCGCGACGATCATAGATGCTCACAGTCGCTGCTGTGGCGACTCTGAACGCGCAGTGCTTGTACTCGCGAAGCGTAATGCCATCGCGGCCCACAGCGATCACCGGCTTGCGAGAACCACTGCTTTCGTAAGCCTGTTGCAACGCCTTGAGTAACACATCCACCTGATATTCCTGTCGAAACTCTTCCATCGATTCACTGAGTTGCTCGACGCACTGCCGCAGCCGCTTCACTCCCATCGTGACGCCGCACTCATCACGCAGCAGATCAATCATGGCAGCCTGATTGGATCCGGCGGTGGCCATCTGGCGACCGATCCAGTCGACCAGTAACGGGGTGGCCGAATGATTCAGCCCCAGCAGCATTTCCAGCGGAAAAATCGATCCGTCGCCTGCCTCCCAGCTGCGATATCCACGTCGGTGCAGGACGATGTTACCAAACCGCGATGCCACGTTTCGGTTGGCCGTTTTCTGATTGCGTCGCCGGTATCCACCAATTTCAAACGACAGATTCATCGGCAGCAAGTGCGGCACATCGGGCTCGCACGCATTGAGCACCACTTCGAGCAAGTGGCGACCCAGTTCCCGCACGAGCTTCAGCAGAGCAACTTCAAACAGCATCAACGCGAGCGGGGACAGCGGTTGCGTGAAGAAGCTGGCGAGCGCGTCGATGAGCGGCTGTCTGACTCGCTTGAGTACGCTATCGACAAGTCGTTCGGCTTCGAGGAAACATTGTTTCTCTGTTGCCTGATTGAGTCCCCAGCCATTAAGATCATGCATTGCGGCGTCCTTGCCATGCGAGTTGTTAGTTTTGCAAAACCATTCTCGCAAAGGACGCCGCTTTTTCCGACACCAATCCGCCTTACAATCAATTCAAAAGAATATCAGACCAAATTTACCGACGAAGTAAGGCCTCACAGAGATTACACCCATAAAAAGAGGTTCGCGAACAAAGTCTCGAACCTCTTCTGGTGCTTCAGAATCGAATCAAAAGCCGTCTGGCGTCCTGAACGGCAATCATTCGACAATTGTTGCTCCGTCGATCAAAGAGGACTTCGACCGGACGCAGCGATTGCACATTTTTAAACACCAATGACTTCAAACACTGACACTGCCGGCCTGCTCAGGATCTTACAGCGCCGCTGTGACTGTGGTCGACCCTTCATTTCGCCTTGGTTTCGACCGATCTGCCTGTCAAATTTTATCTCGTCCTCGCGTCGCCAATGGAAACGCAATCCATCCGATAAAATTGTGCGTGAGGCAGACTAATTCAGAGTCGTCTGGCCTGGCTTCCAGTTGCATGGGCACAGCTTGTCGGTCTGCAGTGCGTCGAGAACTCGCAGCACTTCGTCGACATTTCGTCCAACACCAAGATCGTGAACAGCCA
>Ga0105051_10006369_pt1 | contig 12747 bp, 14 predicted proteins | sample FRY02_FD_78383 | JGI IMG/M metagenome (GOLD analysis project Ga0105051, IMG submission 78383) | Freshwater microbial communities from Lake Fryxell liftoff mats and glacier meltwater in Antarctica - FRY-02 (megahit assembly) | ecosystem: Environmental > Aquatic > Freshwater > Ice > Glacier...
ACCCCTCCGGGTTTTTCGAGAAACCATAATCAAAGACTTTTCTACTCAGGAAGACCCTCTGACCCTCACCGTATGTGGGCATCCGCTGTCAACAATGTGTTTGATTATACATTGAATGGCGGCGGGTTCTCCATGCGCGTCATGGATGGTGATGGAGATCCGGTCGGAATAACAGGCATATCACCAGTTTTTAGGGGTGATTTGTACGTTTATAAATGGCTTTCGGTTTATAGGATATTTCAATCTCAATTTGGATATGGAATCGACCAAATAACCAGCGAAGCAGGCGGAGTAAACCATAGTACAATCGTAGCCACTCAAAATGAGCTCTATTCAGTTGCGACAGATGGTATTCACGCTTTAACCTTAACAGATAAATATGGAGCTGCGGAATCTGCTACCGTAACTTTCCCAATTTATGAATGGTTTCAAGAGAACGTAAACTGGTCAGCTTACAAACACATGAAGATGACTTACGACAAGCTTACTAATACTCTTCTTTTGTCGTTTCCATCTTCAATGTCCATGGTAAATGATAAGGTTTTAGGTTACAATGTAGTTACAAAAGATTTTTTTGAATGGGAATCTTGCGAGTATCCGGCTTTAGGCAGTTATATTGATTTCGGAAGGCAGAAAACTTTTGTTGCAGTTGAAGAAAAAGGCATCGCCATATTAGATGACCAATTTTATCTTAATGTTGACGAGGCGATTAACATAGAAATTGAAACAGGCCCGATATTTCCAATGGGATCTCCCAAGGCTTCTGTTAACTTCACGCAAGGATGGGTTTTGGCAAAGCCTACAGACAGAAGTGTTAAAGTCAATATTTTGGCATCTCTTGACGGGAAAGAAGAATTTGAGACTGAGTTAGACACAATAGCTGGGGGCTACGGGTCTTTAATTGATGAAGAAATAGGTGGGTTAATTGGCAGTGAAAACATTGGAAAGATGAGAGAAGATATGGTGATTATGCCATTTAAATTAAACGGAAACGCCAATTCTGTAAAATTTAGAGTGACCCAGATTCCTCCGAAAAATGACAAAGACCAGCCTTGCGAAATTTACGGGATTGTTTACGAATTTGATTACGAAGAAGACACCTCAAATAAAGTGGAGATTTAAATGACTACTATTGCAGATTTAGATTATACCGATAACATGGCTAGTTCGAAGCAGCCTTTTTTAACCGACATAAGAGAGACTCTTGATTCAATCGAGACTTATTTGAACAATTCTGTTAAAAAAAATCTTGTTCAACTAAGCAAAGATTGCTTTCCAAGTGGCTATGCTTTTGATTCTGATGGCCTCGGTCAATTTTCAACTTACAGCTTGTTTGATAAGCAAACCGGGGTATCTACTTATACTGGTGGAGACATAACCATATCAACGACTGGATCTTGGACTGATTTGGACGCAACCAATGCCAAAATTTCTTTTACTCCAGAGTATTTAGCTGGAGACTTTAAAGTAACGGCTCAGTTTATGGTATCTTGTGTATCTACAAATGCAACAAATGAAATTGAGGTTCGCTTTAGACTTACAGATGGGACTGAGCAATCAGATCACATTGCAACAGTTCATTTGGTTACAGGAGTTACAGGCACAACTTTTGTTATCCCAACTACTCTGATGCACGAGTTTGATTCTTTATCAGCTTCTGAGAAAAACATTAAAATTCAATACTACATTGAGACTCAGACAGCTACAACATTAAAGGTCTTAGCAAATACAAATGAACCCCTAAACATTCAAGCTGAGAAAATCTAAGGAGATAGTATGGCTGGGATTGAATCAATTAAATTTAATAAAAACTGGAACAGGAACACCGTAACCAAGGAAGATAACTGGGACGAGATTGCCAATAAAGTAGCTGCTTTTGGATCTAGGACAAACAACAACCTAATTCAACTTGGACTAGATATTGGTGGCGTTAATTATAATTATAATGGTGCAGGTGCAAAGACCCAAACAACTCCTGTTATCGATAGGATCAGCACTTTAGAAGCCACAATTAACTCAGTTGGGACTAGAAATTTAGGGTTGGATTTATCAGATCGAACAAAAGTTAAGTTAATTGGAGCTGACGGGACAAATCTATCATCTTCTAATGCAGGCATTGTGACTTTCAACCAAACATCATCAGCCGGAAAGTTAGTTTCAAGAGAGGTGACGTCTAATTTAGAAGTGTCTCTACTTGGAACTCATTGGGGCCACGACACATCTGGAGACTTAACTGACTATATCTTATGGGTCCTCTTAATTGACAATGGAACAGATGCTGTCCTTGGGGTTGCTGCTCAAGGCGGCAGAGAAACTGTGACGGTTGCGGACGCTGAAACTGTACAATCTAGTGTTAATGAAATTGGGAAAGTTTTAACTTCTTCAGCTATTGGTGCGACCTACAATGTGACTTACATGGGCTGGATTAAGGCAGATTTTGATGACACCGGGAATGCAGGCGGGGAAAACTATTGGGCTATAAGTAGTTCCGTTGGGGGTGTAAACATCCAATCTATTCAAACCTACTTTGAGGGGACGGTGGTATTTTAATGGGAAAAGGCGTGAAAAAAGTTAAGTATCGCGGTAAGGTGTATACATACGATCGTGATTACAAGAAAGAGTACGCCGATAGAACCAGTGAGCAAAAGAAAAACCGCTCAAAAAGAAGAAAAGCTAGAAAAAAGATGGAGCTTAAATTGGGGAAGTCCAAACTTAAAGGAAAAGATGTTGACCACATTAAAGGCGTAAAAAAAGGAAACGGGTATAAGAACCTAAGGGTTACATCTAAGAAATTCAATAGGAGTAGGAAATAGAAGAATCCAAAAAAAAAGAACTGGCTCAATTTTGCAATGGCGATAAAGACGCTTTGGATTTTCTTATTTTTGTCAGCGATCTTTTTAGGATTTGGGATGACACCTGGGATGGCGATAGAGACCACTCAAAAGATGAATTTGACCAATTGTTTTCTTTATTGTCGTTTGATATATTTAAAAATAAGTTTTTTTGTGAGAACCAGCAAGCGCTGACATCTCAGATCTTTATAGCATGGAATGCTTGGAAAGACTCGAATGAGTGGAGAGAAAGCGGAAATAAAGTTCAAAAAATGTGTGCCTGGTTTATCAGAGATTATTGCAATGAGATATGTTTTCTTGTTGCTTGGATTACAGGTGGGAAAGATTTTGTAAGAGAGATCTCAATAAAAACCAGGGCTAGTTATTTAGAAAAACTTGTTTCTGGTGGAGTTGATGGGTTCGAATGAAAGGATAATTTATGGGTATATATTCAAGCTCAACTGAAAATAAAACTGAAATAGCAGCCCCTTCGACACAAGAAAAAGCAATCATGGAAATGATGGTCGGGGCACTCATGCCCGCCTCATTAGAGGCTCAGGGATACGAGGTTACAGAAACAAGAAAGACCTACGAAGACACAGCTGAATACGATCAGTTTTCCAGCAGAAGGAATCGCCTCGCCCAAGAAAGAGAAGAGCTTCTTAACCAGCTAGAAGCTCAAGGTAAACAACAAGGGTTTGGGACTAACCAGCAAAGACAATCAGCTCAGATAAGAAATCAACAACAAATCCAACAAGAGATTAGTGAAATAAACGCCAAGCTTGATAATGTGGACTCTGAAGAACAGGATTTTTTAAAAGATTTCGACCCAGAAATAACATACGACACTAGAAAACTAGATTCCCCTGAGGTTGAAAGAGCCAGGAAGTTGTACGGAACTGAAGACGAGAGATACAAAAGCCTTAAAAACGAATACGAAGAAAGTAAGGTTGAGCAGTATGATACAAAGGCTAATATTGAAGAGCTTTTCATGGAAAAGACCCAAAAATTCCTTAATGGCGACTTTGCAATTACAGAAGAACAAAGAGAGCTGATCAAGGAAAATATGGCGCCCGCTAGAGCGGCTGTTACAAAAATGTTTGATGAAGCTAGATCTGAAGCCAGATCAACTGAAAATAAAATGCTTACTAGCCTTGCTCAGACTTTCAACGAGTTTGATAAAAGGGTGAAGTCTACATATCTCAATACCTATGATGCCTTAGAAGTGGTTGGTAGGCAGATCAATAAAACAGGCACTGATATGGAGTCCGCCTTAAACAAAACCATAACTACCCAGAAAGAGCTTTTAGAGATGGGTATTGAAGACTATTCTGGAAAAGTTTTAAAACAAATATCCAACAATGCTGCGATGCTAAATAGAAGCCCTGATGACCCTGAATTCAAAGAGCAAATCGCTCAAACAATTGCCAGAGAAGTTAAGTCTGGGGTTCTAAACCTAGCTTCCATGGAAAGCCAGGGAATGCTTAGCATAAAAGAACGCACAGGCGGCGCCTTGGAGCAGTTAGGCATGACTAAAGCTGATCTAACTAGACAAAGAGGTGAAAAGCTTGAGCAATCCTCCTTGTCAAAAGGTCAGCAAGAAATGGGCATCATTGATCAGTACGGCAATCAAAGAACTCAATTAGGCTTAATGGAAGGCCAATCTAATGTTGGTCTTGAAGATCAGGCAGCCAATCTTAGATGGCAAGTTGGTTCGAATATGGCTCCTCAACAAGTCTCCCTTGGCATGGGAGTCAGCCAGTACCAAGAAGCTATTAACCAGCAAAACATTCAAAATTCTAGAACTGCAATGCAAACTCCAATGCCTCTTATTGATTATTATGCTAGAGAGCGTCATGCTCAACCAACCACCACGCAAACATCAAATCCAAGTACGTTTGGAAGCATTATGAGCGGGGCTGTTGGCTTAGCTAGCAGCGCAGCAAGTGCTTATAGCGGTGTTACTCAGGCTAGTGCAATGAGAGATATGGGTAGTATGTACAACGCCCCAAGTGTCAATTCTAGATGGTAGTATGTACAACGCCCCAAGTGTCAATTCTAGATGGTAGTTTTTAAATTTTACGGAGGTTATTATGCCTTATGATATGGGTAACTCGTTAAAAGAGCTTGGTGAAAGTATTCGCTCAGCCATTGTGGCAAAACCTAAAGCAGATCTACAGGTTGCTCAAGTTAGAGACGAACTAGACAAAAAACAAAAAAAAGAAGATGCAAAAGACAAAGCTTCTGAATTTGTTAGAAGTAAGTTTGGTGAAACAGGAGAGGCTCTCTATAATGCAGGTGAGTCTATCTCAAGCATCGCTAGCGCCCTTAGAAAAAAAGGCGGTGGTGGTGGTGGTGGTGGCAGAAGCCCTAAAGACTATTTTAGAAAAATAAAGCTTGCCCAACAAATGACTTCAGAACTTGAGACGAGAGGAGAAGAAGCTCTTAATCAAGTCAACCAAGCAAGAAAAAATGGAGATTTTGATACTCTAAAATCCGCTATTGATAGATCTAATGCAATTCAAAATTCTTTAGAAGAGGTGAAAAACTTCACCATGACTTTTACAACAGAAGGTAAAAAACTATTAGCTACTGATTTAATTAAGAAGCAAGATGATCTTTTGTCGGGTATGGACCAGCCAAAACTTGGTCTTGTTAATGAAACCTTTATGGGCGCTCTTGATAATTCAAATAAAATTCCAAGTGATGTGAATAAAAACATGGAAGATTCAAGGGATGAAAAGACAGGGATTGATTTGTCAAAAATACCTAGCAACTTTGATGTTGAGTATTACGCTATCACACAAGCAGCCAATAAGAAGATACCAACAGAGTTAGCCAGGGATTTGAGTAGGACCACTTCAATTGAAGACACGAAGCTTTTTATGGAAGATGACACTCAGCCAATGGAAATAAGAATGTTAGCTGGAGCAAGATTTAAGCAACTGACTTCTTTCTCAGCTCTTTTCCCTGATGGCAAAAACATGCTAGAAAATGCAAGCGATGCCAAAATTGCTGAAATAGCATTTTCTAACAATGAAGCCAAAGGGGTTGATAGAATCAAAAATGAAACTTTACAAAAAGAAGCTCTTAAAAAGTTTGATAGTGAAGATATTATGATAAAAGATTCTTGGATACCATTTTTTGACTCAATCGAAGGACCTAACCCAGATAAAAAAACTCGTGGCAATGAGAAGATTAAAAAAGCCTACAAAGCTATCAACAACTATAAAAGCGAGCTTGAAAAAATAGAAAAGAACGCCCCTAACTTTAGAGTTGGCACTGAAAAAAGAATTTTAACTGAAAACCTTGAGGACAGTATTAATTTTTTAAGAAAAAACAATATGCTGTCTCCTTCTCAGGAGCAGAAAAGCCAAAGAATTTTAATCGACATTAAGAAGAGTAAAAAAGAGCCTGGGGATACTTAAATGGGTCTTTATGAGAAATACAGCTCCAAAACAGCAATATCAAACAAATTAACCTCAAAAAATTCTGAGACAGACCCCACAACTAAAAGTATTGGGAAATACAACACCGCTCAAAGGATGGAGAACCTTGGGCGCAAAAACAAAGGATCTCAAAAGGTTTGGGATTTTTATTTATCTAAAGACAAGCAAGCTGAGGTCATAAAAGAGGAGACATCCACAACAGAGGATATTCTTGATTTCATTGATAACGTCAACCGTGTTTTTTATGGGGTTGCAGGTGGTATTTATGAAGGAATTAAATCGTACAAATATGATAACGACTCTCTGCTAGAGGGAACAGTAGATGTTGGCCAAGCTGTATGGAAAGGGTTAACCAGAGAAGAGAAAAAGACATCAAGAGACATTTTTAGAGTGATTGCTCCAGAGGCCCTTAAAGAAATTGAAAATGAAACTGATGTTGAACTTTTCTGGGGAATTGAAGCAGATGCTATGTCTGTACCTCTTTTTGTTGCGGATATGGCTCTAGACCCAATCTCCTATATCCCATTTGGAGCCCCGGCAAAACTCATAGGAAAAAGTCTATCCAAGGCTGGTAGAGGTGGTAAAGTTGTCGCCACCAAAATCTTAGGGCCTGAAAAAGTTGCTAAAATAACAGCGTCCGCTGAAGATTTTCTCCTGACAAAGGTTTGGCCTAAAGTTAATATTAAGAAAGTATTCCAAAACACCTCAAAAAAAACCTACCAAAAACTTCCTGACGGAACAGAGGTTGTAAAAAATATAAAAGTAGACGCCTCTGATTTGCTTGAAGACTTTCTTCAGGCAGTTGAGGGTTCAGACACAAAAGCCTTCAAAGCTGGAAAGAAAGTTGCCAGCACTGGAGAGAAAAAAGGCCTTTTAATAAAAGTCCAAAATATGATTAGTGAGGACAAATCGAATGTTCTCGGCAATTGGATGGGTAAAATGAATGACGAAGGCATTGATGCCTTTGGTAAGTTATACGCAAAAGAACTTGGGTTTTCTGTTAGTGACGCAACAAAACTTAAAAGTGCTAATGATATAATAGATGAGATTGTTTCTTACGGACCTATTAAAAATTTATCAAAAGTGGAAATTGATAAATTGTCAGACCTAAAGTCTGGTTTATCCGATATAGTTAACGGGGTTAAAGAGAGTTCTGCGAAACAAGTCACAAAAATGATTCTTGAAAAAAGAGGTTTTAAAAAGTTCGCTTCTAAAATCGCACTGGCTGAAAGAGATTCTGGAGTAGCTTATGCCAAGAGCAGGCTAAAACTATCAAAAGACCTTTGGTCTGAAACAACCAAGCAAATTAAATCAAATATAGATACGCTCCAAAAAGGCCTTAAATCAAAGATTAAACTTACAAACAAAGTCTTGTCTATGGAGGTTGATTCAGTTGTTGGAGCTGTAAAAAACTTAGATGAAGACCTCGGGAAACTAATAAATATAACTTCCCAAGAAACAGCTCTTGTTACTAAAAACAGTTTGACCAACTTAAAAGACAAGATAGCCGGTTTAAACAAATATCAACTAGATCTGACCAAAGGGATGACTAAAAAGCCTTTTGCTTCAAACGCTCCTTTACAAAGAATATACTCATTAATCAGAAACCTTGAAATCGATATTGGTAAACAACAAGCTGGCGTTGCCAGGACAACAATGTCCGGTTTATCTAAGCAATTTAAATCTTCAATTAAGACTATCAATAAAGAAATCGATCTATTTAAAAAGCTAAAGTCTAAGGAGTTTAAAAATATCCCGAAAGGATTCAAGGTTGCCAAAGATGTTCAGGATTCAATTTTAAAAGATCACAGAGAAAAGCTCGCTGACTTAATTAAAGATAAATCAGAAATTGATAAGTTCTTCAGAGGAGAGATCGCCGCAAAAGAAATAGCTATAAATAAAACGACAAAAATGGCGAACACCAGAGCCAAGAAATATTATAAGGCTTTCAATTCTTTAAACAGCGCAAAGAATCACCAGAAGTTAATCAAGAAGTTTAAGAGCCAAAAAGATGAGATTTTTGAAAAAGGCTTGAAAGATTTAGATAAAGAGCTTCATGAGCCAGCTAGAAAGATAAGGGCTATTTTAGATGATTATGCTGTAAAGCTTTCTTTCGGAGACAACCCAATATTAAAGGGAACCTCTCCTTTATATGCGCCAAGAATGATTCAAAAAGAGTTTATCGATAAAGTGTCGCAAACAGTCCCTCAGTTTAGAAGTTCAAAAGGATTTAAGATCAAAAGAAAGATCGAAAAGTTTGATGATTTTAAGAAATGGGCCAATGATAACAACATAAAAATTGAGACAGATGCTGTCGCCATGACAATGGACTACATTAAGAAAGCAGAACTTTCTTATGCAAAACACAACATTGAGCAGCAACTTATAAAAAGGTTTAACGTTAAAAACGCCTCTGACCTTCCTTTAGGTATTAAAAACTCACTGCAATATATCTACACCGAGGGCGGAAACTCCTTAAACAACCCTATCATGAGGATGGTGTCAAATAACTACGGCAAAGTTTTAAACACAGTTAAGGCGTCTTTAACTGTAATGAACCCGGCTTTCCATGGGCGGAACGTTTTAGGGTTTCCTTTTTTGGCATCAACTACCGCAGGCATGAAGCATGGATGGAATCCTGCCAATTATGCTGATGCATTCATGCTTAAACTAGGCAAAAAAGGCGTTATCAAGTCTGGAAAATTTAAATATACATACGATCAAATTCGAGAGGCGGCAGAGAACTCTGGTTATTTTGGTGCTTCTTTTACACGCGGGGACATAAAGACTTCAGCTAATCTAGTTTTAAATAGATACAAAGCGACAAAACAACCCATTAAATACTGGGCTGGAAAAGTATTCAAGATGTCGATGCATACTGAGGATCTTGGAAGGTACGGAGCTTTAGTCGCAAATCTGAAATCAGGTAAAAATATAGATGAAGCAATCAAGGCTGCAAAAAACGCTATGTTTGATTATAACCTGCTAAACTCTCCAATGGACAAGGCTCTTCAAGGTGTTTTTGGATTCTATACTTTCTCAAGAAGAAATCTTCCTGCTCAATTTATGGCGGTTGCCAACGAGCCAAAACAGTACGCAGTTTTATCAAGAGCTTTAAACAGAATCTCAAATAGAGAAGAATTAACTGAGGAAGAACTCAGCCTTCTTAACGGCTTTGAAAAAGAAACCTTCAAAATATTTGGCGATTCAATTGATAGTGTTAGAGAGTTCAAAACTCTAGGATTCTTCCCACAAGAAGAGGCTTATCAAACTTTAAATGCAGTAACATCTGGAAGCATAAAGGAAATATTGGGCGGAAGAATAAACCCTCTATTAGGAAGTTTTTTAGATTGGTATTACGGAAAAGATTCTTTCTACGGGACAGACATTGGGAACTCTTTATCTCCAAAATATTCAAATGTAATCCCTGAGGCTCTATGGGAGCCGTTAGGTCTAACCCCTAAATTAAAAGATAAGTATAGAGGGGGAGAAGTTGTGGGCAAGGAGACCGTTCTTTATGGTGACACAGATACAATATTTGCCATAAGAAAAAACCCTATCACTTCAAGATTCCTAAGTGACCTAGCTAATTTCGTAACATCTATAAAAGAAGGTAAAACTCAACAAGGCCTTGAAAGATACCTTACAGGGGTCCGAAGTACAGACCTTGATGTTAAGGGTAGGAAATTTATCCAGAATATCAACAAAGAAAAAGCCCTGCTGGAAAAAGCCAAGGAAAAAGGTGTTAAAGTCTTTGAAAGGCCCTATATCCCTAAGCCACAAAGGAGCAAATAAGGTGGATAAAACAGACACAAAATTATTATACGAACTTTGCATCGATCTTAAAAATATGAAGGAAATGGAAGCAAGGCATTCTCTTGAGAGAAAAAACGAAGCCTTACTGATGAGTAGCAAGATTGATAGCATTATAAAGCAACAAGCCGAGGACAAGATTGAACTTTTAAATATGATACACTCAGAGGAAAGCCGAGCAACTAAGGAGACTGGGAAAATTAATGTAAAAATAGCAGCGTGGACAGGTTTAATAGCTTCAGTTTTTGGCGGGGTCACCGCTTTTGCCCTTGAATACATTAGAAAGTAAGGTTTTATGAGCTCAGAAATAATTACAACGCCAATCTGGTACGATATAGCTAAAAAAGAAATTGGAATAAAAGAGTTCAAGGGCTCTAAACACAACCCTAGGATTTTACAGTATCACGATGAAACCTCGCTAGACGCCAGCACAGATGAAGTATCATGGTGCAGCTCATTCATAAACTGGTGCATGAAAAGATCTGGTTTTCCGGGAACAGACAGTGCTGTAGCAAGAAGTTGGCTTAATTGGGGAATAAGTATATCGACACCAGCCCTAGGATGCGTTATAATATTAAAGATGGGTAGAGAAGCATGGCAAGGTCATGTGGGGTTTTTTGCGGGGTTTGAGGGAGACAGGGTTTTAATTCTTGGTGGAAACCAAGGAAATCAAGTTTCAATCTCATCTTATCCAAGATCAAAGATCATTGGGTACAGATGGATATAGGAGATCGACATGGAAAATAACGCTGAAATCATCTTATGGGTACTGGCTTCTTTTGCCGCACTAAAGTCACTAGCTACTTTTGCAAACTTTGTAGCTGAAAAAACATCAAACAAAACTGATGACAAGGTTGTTTTGTATCTTTCTAAAGGGCTTTCTGCCGTTGGAAAGATTATTGATCTGTTTACAGCCAACACAAGACCTAAATCAAAATGATGTGGGTCTTCATAGTCGGCATTCCAGTAACCGCCTTTTTAGTGTTTATTCTTTTTAAATGGATTATTATAGAGGTTCGCCAAAAATCTATTTACGAAATAACTCACGACTTAAAGGATAAGCAATTTGAAAATTTTAAAGATGCAATTACAGGGCTTGATAGAATCAAAAGGTATCAAAACGATCGCCGTAATCGGATTCCTATTGATTGGAATGACATCCGGGTGCGCAGGAAGAAAGGTAAGATTAACCTTCGAAAAACTACCGATAAAGATGATTCAGTGTGATCCTATTGTCGAAACTTTTTTTACTGACTTCAGAGAGCCAGCCAACTCCCACGAGTTCCTAAGAGTTTTAGAATGCATAGAACTACTTGAATCTGGGTACGATCACTCATTAGACAGTTCTTTTTTATCAAAGAGATCACCTATAATTTTATAGATTAAGCTTTCAATCCCTTGATTTCTTAAATGAAGCACACTCCCTTTTCTTAAAGTGTTAGCATCTTCGCTGCCAACCTTATAGAATTCGTAATAGTAATTACAAATCCCTTCATCACCGCCTGCGATATTCCTGCCATAAATATGGGCAATCATGCTCCCATTGATTTTTATTTCAACATTAAACATCTTGATCACCACCTTTCATTTCAGACTCTTTTGAAATTTTATCTAGATCAGCCTTCATTGTCGTAATCTTATTGTTAATATCGACAAGGGCATCTGAAATTCTAACAATCATGCCCATAATGTCTTCGAATATCTCTTCGCTCATGGTTATAGTGCCATTTACGTTGTCTTCTTTAATTCTCATGATTCCACCGTCCAATTATGATTTGGCTCAGCCACAAAGACAATTTGACTAGTGTTATTTTGGCGGACCAGAGTGTCAAAAATCATAACTAAAAAACCACCAGGTACTCTTAGCCGGTAAGTTGTTAAAGAAGCGACTGTGTCAACTGAGATTACTTCCCAATTTTTTGGATACTCATCCATTTTTAACCTTCCTTTTCATTATTTCCTTAATTTGCTTTTTGTCGCTAGCCAGAACGCTTCTGATATCGCAAACATACAGCATTAGGTATTTATCCTCATCTAAATGCTCTCCTTCTAGGTGCCAATATGGGACGCAAGGAGAGGCAAATGGCGCGGATATAGAAAACCCGACTCGATCACCTTCTTTCAATAAATCAAACATTGCCTTTTCTTCTGGAGTCTCAAATATTTCAAAAGGCGATTTCTTTAAAATGACCCCGGTTGATGAAAAATTTAAATGGTTAGTTCTTTCATTAGCATAATAAATACCACCTTCCGAAACTCTTAAATGCTCACTCCCCTCAACCTTTTCTACAATTTCATAATCTTTTAAGATTGTGAGCCATGGACCAACCGGTATATTTCTTTCAATATACTCCTGCTCGGTTATTTTAACTCTATTCGGTTTCATTTTTTTCTCCTATTATTTTTAATTGATCATATATCTCTTCAAAAACACCAGCTATTTCCCTGATCATTCGATCGTAACGCTTAAAAAGTGAGACCTCCGAATCTTTAGGTATGCTATATCTCTCAGAGATCATCTTGTTCAATGAGTCCATCTTGTTCCTCTGACGGACCATCAAAACCTTTTGATTTTTCTTCAACATCCTCATCCTCCAATAAAATTGTTTTCTTTTTGTCTATGACAACGGGCTTTTTCTTAGGTTTTTTAGGAG
>Ga0105051_10006370_pt1 | contig 12745 bp, 10 predicted proteins | sample FRY02_FD_78383 | JGI IMG/M metagenome (GOLD analysis project Ga0105051, IMG submission 78383) | Freshwater microbial communities from Lake Fryxell liftoff mats and glacier meltwater in Antarctica - FRY-02 (megahit assembly) | ecosystem: Environmental > Aquatic > Freshwater > Ice > Glacier...
AACCCCAACCCCAACCCCAACCCCTATATTTATAAAAGTCCAAATTATATTATAATGGGCACTATATATACTTAATAATATGTGCCCGAAGGAAGTATTCTCAAAATTTAAAAAAGGAAGCGTTTTGGCCTCAAAAATGGCATCACAAAAATTTTTTGTATTTTTCCATTTTTTTTTGTTAAAGGCACAATCCTCTTGGGGGACTAACATTTCTGAGATGGTGAGGAAGTCCTCTACCAATTGATATGCTTACTTCCTCAAGAGGAGCCAAAATACCAAAAAAGAAAATGGAAAAAATGGAAAAACCAAGGCCAATAAATTCATGTAATATTAATTTGTTGATATTATAATAAAAATTTGATTATTTATGGCCAGAGGACCTAAGAAGCATTTAAAGAAGATCAATACCCCAAAATCTTGGCTCTTGTCAAAAATGGACGGAATCTACGCCACCAGACCAAGCCAAGGTCCCCACAAACTAAGATAATGTCTACCCCTCGCAATTATCATAAAGTAATTTTCAATTTAATTGCAGGAACCGTCTTAGATTAGCAAGAAATGGAAAATAAGTAACCATCGTCACTCAAGACAAATAATCAGGATTCAAAATCGACCATAAAACTAGAAGAGACACAAAATTCCCAGTCGGAGTTATGGATGTCCTCAATGTCGTAAAAACAGGCTAACATTATCGACTTTTATATGATGAAAAGGGAAGATTCACATTGGTCAGCATTAAAGGACCAGAAACCAACTTTAAACTGTGTAAAATTGTCAACAGGGCAGTTGGCCCAAACAAGATTCCTTACATCGTCACTCACGATGCCAGAACCATCAGATTCCCACACCCCGATATTAAAGAAGGAGATACAATCAAGTACGATTTATAAAAGAACCAAATTGTCAACTGGATTTCAAACGAACCAGGACATTTGGCTTACGTAACTGGTGGTAACAACATCGGTAGAGTTGGAACCATTCTCCATCTTGAAAGACATTTGGGAAGTTTTGATATTGTCCATTTGAGAGACGCCAACGGAAAAACATTCGCTACTAGATCAGGAAACATTTTTATCATTGGTAACAAGAAGTCATAAATCACGCTTCCAGCCGGTGAAGGTATTTACTTGAATATCATGGAGTAAAAAGCCCAAAGAGAGGGAAAAGGCAGAAAATAAAGCAACAAAGCTCAATGAAAAATCGATTCTTTATGGTTTATAAATACTTTAATCGAACGCCATATTTTCATTATCAATATCATTATTCCTCCAATATTTAATTTGTGTTTGATGAAAAAGATAAAATTACACTTATCGTATTTAATTAGTAAAAATCTAAACTAATCCTGAACAGGAATTCCTAAGACTGTTTTGAATAGTCAAGTATTTAAGAGTATTTAGTGTCATCGCCTTTTGCTGATACAAATACCAAAGTAGGTTGTCATTATGGATCGATACCTCCTTATAAAGTGTTTATATGAAATAAATTACTCTAACATTTCAAAAGATGATTATTTGTTTAGATTTTCTATTCTAAAGACACTTTTTTGTTATCCTGTATTTATTCAATACTGTATCTTTGTTTTTTCTTCTTATTCGTCTGAAATATTCATCTTCTTCTTATTTTTCATGATAATTAATCACTTAAAATAGGATAATTTATCTAAAAGCTAAACATAATTTAACAATGTCAGCCTCAAACTCATATGGCTCCTTATAAGCTTTAAAAAATGTCTTTAGATTCTATAATTTAACTTTTATTATTTTTCGTTTATTTTTTAGTCTTGGTCTTTTTTATTTTTGCGTAAATTTCACAATCTATTTTTAAAATAAGATATTAGATAACTTAAAATATTAATATCTTTTGTTACCAGAATGCTTACAAAACAATTCGCAGCATTGAACCAAGCCTTATTCAGTTACAGCTTTGCTTCACAAAAAATCAAAGTCAAGAACCCAGTCGCTGAGCTCGATGGGGATGAGATGACCAGAATATTTTGGAAACAAATCAAGGATTAATTGATCCATCCTTTCCTTGACTTAAATATTCAGTATTTCGATCTGGGTATCGAACACAGAGATAAGACTGATGACAAAGTAACTTTGGATGCTGCCAAGGCAATTAAAGATTGCAAAGTTGGTATCAAGTGTGCTGGCATTACTCCTGATGAGGACAGAGTTAAGTAATTCAAACTTAAAAAAATGTGGAAGAGTCCCAATGGAACAATTAGAAACTACCTCGGAGGAACAGTTTTCAGAGAACCCATCATCATGAAGAATATTCCAAGATTAGTTAGAAATTGGACTAAACCCATCGTTATTGGCAGACACGCTTATGGTGATGTTTACAACTGCACTGATTTCTTGGTTCCAGAAGCAGGGAAATTATCAGCTGTATTCCAGGGTAAAACTCAAAACCTCGACATTCCTGTTCATTAGTTCCCAAGTTCAGGAGTTGGTATTGTTATGTTCAACCATGACAGTTCGATTACCGATTTTGCTCACTCGTGCTTCAACTATGCCATCCAAAAAAATTACCCATTGTATTTGACCACCAAGAATACAATTCTTAAAAAGTACGATGGTAGATTCAAAGATATCTTCCAAAACTTGTACGAAACAAAATACAAGCCTGAATTTGAATCAAAAAAAATCTGGTATGAGCACAGACTCATCGATGATATGGTCGCTCAAGTTATTAAAGGAGAAGGAGGATATGTTTGGGCTTGTAAAAACTACGATGGTGATGTTCAATCAGATCTCGTCGCTCAAGGTATTTTTTATTTTATTCTCAGGTTATGGATCTTTGGGATTAATGACTTCAGTTCTATATACTCCTGATGGAGCCATCGAAGCTGAAGCTGCTCACGGTACTGTCACAAGACACTACAGACAACATCAACAAGGAAAAGAAACATCCACAAATTCTATTGCCAGTATTTTTGCTTGGTCAAGAGGTCTTCTACACAGAGCCAAACTCGATAACATCCCATAACTTGAAACATTCTGTCACACTTTATAAGCTGCAACCATTTAAACTGTTTAAAATGGATAGATGACAAAAGATTTAGCTATATGCGTCCATAATAAAAATGATGTTCCAAGAAACACTTACCTCAATACTTTGGATTTCATCAAAGCCGTCAACAAAACTCTGGTCAAAAGACTGGCCAAGTGAATTTGTTTATCTGAAATATTTATATCAATTCATAAATTGATTTCGAAATATGTATTTTCATAGCAAATAAATTTATAAATTGACAAATCATAGAGTCTTTAATGACAAAATCTCTATTTATACATCCAAATACAAATAGTATAAAATTGTATCAATTATTAGAAAAAATAATTTAAGTATTCAAACCATTAAAAGTTTATTATAAAACAAGTCCTATTATATCAACAAAAATCATGCCGACTTTAATTAATTGTAATCAGAAATAAAATCTTAATAACTTTTTAAATAAAAATGATAATAAATCTCTTTAAAAGAATAGAAATTCAATAATTTTTCGGATAACTATAATCAATATTTAACAATGGACTCAAAAAAACTAGCTTTACTTTTAGCAGTCATCTCAGTTGCTTCAGTACTCTTTACTCAAGTGGACAGAAACACCTCAATTTCCTAATTCGAATCTTGGAAGTCCCAACACGGAATTTCATTCGAATCTGCATTTGAAAATGCCTACAGAGAAAAGATCTTCCTTGAAAACCAAGCAAAAGTTCTTATTCACAACGCTGATAAATTCAGAACCTACGAAATGGGAGTCAATCAATTCACAGCCATGACTCAAGAATAGTTCAAACAACAATTCCTCGGATTGGCCCTTCCAGAAAACTTCGAAGTTGCCTCAGAACTCTCTGACAATATCAGCGTCGGTGATGTTGATTGGACCTCTTAAGGTGCCGTCACTCCAATTAAAAACCAGGGACAATGCGGATCATGTTGGGCTTTCTCAGCCACCGGTGCCCTCGAAGGACTCTCCAAGCTTGCTTACGGATCTCTTCAAAGCTTCTCTGAGCAGCAACTTGTTGACTGTTCAGGATCATTCGGAAACCAAGCATGTAACGGAGGTTTGATGGACAACGCCTTCAAATACGTTAAAGCTAACGGAATCGTTCACGAAGATGAATATCAATACAAAGCTGTTAAGCAAGCCTGTAAAATCAACGCTGGTCCATTCAAGATTTCAGGATTTACCGACATCAAGGACTGCAACACTTTGGCTACAGCCCTTACCGGAAGACCCGTCGCTATTGCCGTCGATGCCTCAAACTGGTCAGCATACAAATCAGGAGTTTTCAACAACTGTAAAACCAGCTTAAACCACGGAGTCCTTTTGGTCGGAGTCTCTGATCAATCATGGAAAGTCAAGAACTCTTGGGGACAAACATGGGGATAAACCGGATTCATTAGACTTGCCAGAGGAAACACCTGTGGTCTCTGCAACGTTGCCTCATATCCAAACAAATGATGATTTGAATATCATTTAAATAATCTTTATTTGTTATTTGTTATCCAACCTATATCTATTTAAAAGCTCCTGCTTATTTCTATAGTGAAGCTCAATCATAAGCAAAAAATACTTATAAATTATATAACTTACTTCAAATTTTTTTAAAGTTTGATTTAAATTTACATAAAGTTAATTTATTTTTACAAAACACAGATATTATTAAAGAAATAACTAAAAACTTAGATTCAACACAAGAGGTTTTTATTCACAAATAAATCAATGTTGGATTTATTTTCTTAACACGTAAGGCAGCACTCCTCCGTTTCGGAAATAAGATATTTAAACTTATGTTCTTAAATTTACGATGGCTTTGAATTTCTTGTTGTCTGATAGTCTTACTTCTACTTCCTCATTGATTTTTATGTTTTTAGGGTCAAACATGACAGTAAATTGCTCGGACCCTGTAATTCCATGGGTTTAAGAGTTTTATCCAGGCAGGAAGGTCAGCGGTAAAATACCCATACCTATGAGATTGCTTCTATGAATTCTTTAGAAGCTTTAGGCAATTACTGTCTTAACGCCTTGAAGGTAAGGTCCTTTGGCAGCCCAATCTCTGCTTGAGCCTGCACCATATTATTTTCCTCCAATCACTACCAACTGGTGCTTTTACTGTTGATACTTTTAAGCAGCATCAAAAATAAACATTATTTATCCGCTCGGAACGTGGACAGTTTTTGGCCCAGTTTATCCTTTCATCATTTTATTCATTATTCTAATGTTTGCGAATGTGCCTCGAGCCATAATCAAGTCGTTTCCTCTTCTGGCACCATAAGTGTTGAAATCTTTCTTTTAAATTCCTCTCTCCTTCAAGAACTTAGCCGCTGGTGAGTTCACTGAAATATTACCTGCAGGTGAAATGTGATCTGTAGTAATTGAGTCTCCAAATAAAGCCAAACAGTAAGCATCTTCAATTCTGTGCATTATTGGCAATTCCTTCTCTGCGGATTTAAAAAATGGAGGATCATGTATGTAAGTAGATTTTTAGTCCCATTAGAAATGAACAGATTTTTTAGTATTCAACTGATTCCATTTTTAAGTACCTGTCGAAACTTTACTGTAGGTTTATTTGAAAATCTCAGGTTTAATAGTTTTTATTTATAAGTCCAAAATCTCTTCTTGTGAGGGCCATAAATCATGTAGAAACACATCTTTTCCATCTTTATCTTTGGCAATTGGTTATTTTTCAAAATCAATATTGACAGTTCCAGCAATTGCAAAGGCTACTACAAGAGGAGGCGATGCAAGGAAATTTGCCTTAGTAAGGGGGTGAACCCTGCCTTAGAAGTTTCTATTTCCAGACAATACCGAAGCAACACAGAGATCATTGGCCTTGACAGCATCTTAAACTTATTTATCGACTTATCCAGAGTTACCAATACAGGTCATACAACCATATCCTGCATGAAAAAATCCCATTCCATTTAAATATTTAGTCAGGCCACTAATTTCAAAATACTTAGAGACAGCCTGGGAACCCGGGGAAAGAGAAGTTTTTATGTATGGAGCAATTCTTATTCCTCTTTCATATGCATTCTTGCACAGTAATGCAGCGGCAAGCATAACTCCAGGATTTGAAGTGTTTGTACAAGAAGTGATTGAGGCAATCACAACTGAACCATGCTTTAAATCATAATCTTGTCCTTTATAGTTTATTTTTGAAACGGCAGCTATTTATTCAGGCTTGAGTCCGAATCCTTTAAATCCGACTTATTTAGTTAGACTTTTATTCCAATCCTATTTCAGAAGGCTTAAAGGGACATAATCCTGAGGTCTTTTTGGACCAGATACACAGGGCTAAACTTTTGAAAGATCCAGTTCCAATAGACTTGAATAAGTCAAGTCAGGATCAGTTTCGTAGTTTCTGAACAGTCCTTGTTTAGTGAAATATTCACGAACCAAATTAATTTTCTATTGGCTCCTTCCGGTTTGTTCTAAATATTAAAGAGTTCTTTAATCTACAGGGAATAATCCAATAGTTGCACCATATTAAGGAGCCATGTTCGAAATGGTGGCTCTATCGGCTAAACTCAGAGATTTAACCCCAGGCCCAAAGAATTATACAAATTTATCGACTACACCTTTTTATCGCAACATTTTAGTGCAAAGAAGAACTAAATCTGTAGCAGTTGAATGTTTGGGCAGTTTCCCATTAAATTTGAATCCGATTACTTGCGGTAAAACCATTGCTGTACATTATCCTAACATTACGGCCTCAGCTTCGATACCTCCAACCCCCCATCCTACAACACCCAATCCATTTATCATTGTTGTGTGAGAATCAGTTCCTACTACAGTGTCAGGATAAAGCAAATTATTTTTATCAAAAACAACTCTGGCCAGGTATTAAAGATTTACTTGATGAACGATACCGAATCCTGGAGGTACAATACTGAAATTTTAAAATGTAGATTGGCCCCATTTTAAAAATTAGAACCTTTATCTGTTCCTTTAGAATTATTTCTATTCGTTTAGTTTTAAAGATTAGGCAGTTCTTGAAAAATCAACCTGTACTGAGTGATCAATAACCAAATCTACAGGACATTGAGGGTTTACTTTAGAAGCCTATCCTCCCAGCCTTGCTACAGCATCCCTCATACCTGCCAAGTCGACAACCAATGGCACACCTGTAAGATCCTGAAGAATTACTCTTGATGGCTTAAAGGGGATTTCGGTCTGAAATAAGAAAAACATTACATTTTTAGTTGAAGTATTCTTCCAGTCAATTATCTTCTCAATATCTTATTGCTTAACACTAAAACCATTACAGTTTCTCATTGCACATTCCAACAAAACTTTAATGGAAATTGGTAGCTCTGCAACTCGAGGGTCATTAAGTTTTTTCAAATCAAAGTATTTGTATTTCTGGCCTCCTAATTCTAACTCCGAAACATGTGTTTAAAAAGGATTTTCTGATTGCATAATTTAGATTTAATTAAGTTTATTAATTTCAATTTTAATTAAATTAAATCATTTGTGATGGTAAAGCATAACAACGTTATCCCTAACAATCATTTCAGAAAACATTGGCAAAGGAACGTCAGAACATGGCTCAATCAAGCTCAAAGAAAGCACAGAAGATTGGTTACCAGAAGAGCCAAAGCTGCCTCTGCCTCTCCAAGACCAATTGAGGCTCTTAGACCAGCTGTCAGATGTCAAACTATCAGATATAATCACAGAACTAAATTAGGAAGAGGATTCACTCTCGCCGAAATTAAAGCTGCAGGTTTGGGTATCCAATTCGCCCGATCAGTTGGTATTTCAGTCGATCACAGAAGAAAAAATAGAAACCAATAATCATTGGATCTCAATAAAAATAGATTGTTGAACTACGTTAATAAATTGGTTCTTTTCCCAAGAAATGAAAAAGCCCCAGTTACTAAAGCAAAATCTGGTCTTCTTAATGACACACCAAAAGTATTTTAATTTCTAAATTTTAGGAAAACCAAAAAGTGGAATCAGGATCAACTGTTAATTCTCTACCCCCACTTATCAAAAGAGTCAGATCAGTTTCCAAATTAGAATTGGAAAGGCTTAGAAAAACCGGCGTTTACAGATCTCTCAGACAATAATGGAACAATCAAAGAAACGAAGGAAGAAGACTTAAGAAAGAAAGATAAGCTGCTGAAAAGAATTGATCTTTAACTTATTTAAATTATCCAATCCATGTTCATTATTTTCTGATAAGATATAAAATTTCACATGCAAATACTTGTGAAATGAGCGCCCTTTGATATTTCAGGCTCTTTGTACATATTAAAATAAGAAAATATTAAATTAGACTAAAACACATAATAAATACATTTATAGAAGTTATCATGCGTAATAGTTCAAATGTGATTTTTTTTTTGCCTGTACCTGTGATATGCCTTAAACGTAATCTTAATGGTGTAGAAAAGTTCCTCCTCTTCTTAACGCGTTCATTCCTGCCTCGACGCAGACGGCTTTGAGCTGAGCACCATTGAAATCTTATGTAGAACGGGCTAAATTATTTAAATATTACCGAGTTAGACGAAATTTACTTATTTGTGGACCATTTTTCTTGAATGGATTTTCAATATTTGAACTCTTGAGTCCTCGTTGGGGAGAGGAAACTCAATTTTTCTATCCAATCTTCCTGATCTCATTAGGGCCGGATCCAAGACATCGGGTCTGTTGGTAGCGCAAATAACTTTGATATCGTCGTTAGGGGAGAAACTAAATAAATAAATAAATTACCCGTCCAAATGATTCAAAAGTTACAACATTGTCCTCTGAACTTATCTGTCTCCTGATTTATCATTGTCAAATCTTTTTGTACCCACTGCATCGATTTAGTCGATAAATATAATTGTCGGAGCTTTTTATTTAGCAAGGGCAAAAGCATCTCTGACCATCTTCGGGCCGTCACCGATATACATTTGTACCAAACTGGTACCTGTAAGTTTCAAGAAAGTAGCTTTTGTTTGACCGGCACAGGCCCTTGCCAACATTGTTTTTCCTGTTCCGGGAGGGCCGAACATCAAACATCCTTTTGGCGGCCTGATACCGATACTCATAAATTTTTACTTGTGAGTGATTGGTAAAACAATGGCCTCTCTAAGTTACTCGATTTGTTTATCAAGCCCTCCAATATCAGTGTACTCTTCAGAAGGTCTTTATTAAACTTACATCGCTCTTACTCTTGAATCATACTCAGCTGGAAGTTTTTAGAGTAAAATATACGAATCTTTATTGACACCCACAAGTTCTCCAGGTTTTAATTACGCGCTATCAACAAGCCCAGGTACTGGAAGAAAAATCGTGTTTCTGGTGCTTGTTTTAATTACAAGGCATTTATCATCAGGTTTTTATTCTGTATCAACATCTTAATCGAGTTCTGGCTCGATGTCCAGAATTTATACAAGGTTACTCACCAGCCAAGGAAGCTGCTTGTTTTGCTTTATTTTATTACGATTGTCCTGAACTTATTATTGAACCTTTTATAATTTTTAGCTTTACTTTTTTCATATCAGCGTTTATTTTATTCATTTATAATTTGTATTGTTTCACATTGTTGTCAAACATCCGAATTCTGTTCTTGATTTCATCGTTTGTTAAGTTGGCTAACTCTACAGCAATTTAGTTCAGATTTGCAGAACCTGCAGTTTCTGTCATTTTTAGTTTAAATTATTTTTAAATATAAAAGTAATACTGCTTTACATATTTTTATAAATTAATATTTAATAACATTGATTGGTCATGGAACTCTCTGCAGATTAAATTCAACAGAATATCGCTCGGCTCCGAGAAAAAATGGGTGATGCCAGAACAGGAGGAAAAGGCTCACAGAGAAGAAAAGTAAAAGTTGTTTCAAAGCCTCAAGTATTTTTTTTTTAATTAATAAGGGAAGTAACGACAAAGTAGTAAAAAACTTAGTAAAGAAAATGGGGGCTCAACAATTAGGAGTTGACTAAATAAATTTCTTCAGAGATGACAACACAATTTTGCATTTCGTGCGACCTGAATGTACATATTGATTTAAATAAAGTACACGCTTCGATTCAGAACAACACTTTCATCATTTCAGGCGAGGCTGAGACAAAAACGATAAAAGACTTACTCCCCGATATTATCCAACAACTCGGACCTAAGCAACACAAACTTTTACAATAGTTAGTTTTAAATAGTACCGGAAACGTTTAAGAAGATGTCCCAAACTTGGTCGACGCAAAGGAAGACCTCAACAAAGTTTAATGATCTTTGTACAACTAATTTCATCTTAATCTGATTCAAATGTCTTGCTTTTAGATATATTAAAAGTGATTAAAGATATGCATGATATTAAAGGAAGTTAAAATAATATTCCATTTTTTATTATTATACATTCAATAAAGATATTTTTTAATTTCAGTTCAATTATATTTAATGAAATTAATTTATATAAATAAAAAAACAAAATGAGTAACGAAGAAAGGATATAATTTTTTAACAGTTAGTCTTCCTTCGGTTCAGAGTCCAGTCTTGCTAGTTCTCGATATTTTGATTTGACTAATCAGATAGCCGAGTAAACCCAAACAGTATTAATGACTCTGAGAAAGTAATTCCTTCCCACGAAATAATTAACCAATTTTGATAAAATAGATTACTTACATAACAGAGCAAATATAATCTTTAATGATACCATACCCGAGCACTTGCTTTATCTTAACAAAATTTAATCACCTGCGTAATCAAAAAATATTTGCAATCGGTGCAGTTAAAATATGAGAAAATTTATCAAGGATTACGAATCCCTAAAAAATGGAACAATGCTTCATAAACAATTTTATAACATCTACGGTCGAAGCAGTTAAAATAATGTATTTTTTAAAAAATAAAAACTCTCATATGGAGAATCTGGCAATCATATGCTTGAGCCTGACGTAGTTTAAGTTAATATTCCTCGTTCAACTAGAAATAACAAGTTAAAATAGGTTAATAACACTGCCCGCGGCCTAGCCACATCTACCATCAATACAAATACGAAAAATAAATAATTAAAATAGCTACACTAATAAATTACTCGAATGAAAAAGCGATAATCTGAGCTTAAAAATTAATTCGATTAAATACTTACAAATTAGAGAATTAACTGCGAAAAAAGAGTTAGAATATTTTTGAATAGTTTGGATTAAAAACAAAATATTCCAGAAGCTTTCCTCTAAAAAATAAACAACTATAAACACGAGCTGACTTTAACGCAGAGCCAGCTCGACGCTACATTAAATTCCAAAAAAGACCTTTCGAATATTAATTAAAAACTAGAGTCTAAAATAAGATCCCTATAAAGTATAAACTATTCTTTGAAATAATAACTAGCTGGTTATAAAAAACTATAAAACAGTAGAATCGAATAATAATAACAGTTAAGTCGATCGTTTCACTCATAATATAACAATGGAGACAGTTCGAAAGATACAAAAAAACTAAACTCATTGATAAAAAAGTTGACTGAATAGAGAGATATTTTGCGAAATCAATTAGCGAAATAGAGATAAAGTATTCACAGTTAAAAGAATAATACATCGTAAAATTAGGCCAAATAACTTGTCAGACTCAAACATTACCTCAATCAAAGAAATAAATAAAATTAGCAAATTACGAGAGAGTTTGATAAAGTCAGAGTTGAGCTCATCCAGCTCAAACAGTAGAATAAAAACCTGAACAAGAATATTTACACCATTAAGTAAAACAACTAAGAGCTCAAAATTAGAGCCACACACTACCATTTCGATAACGTATCAATAAGCACAAATATTGACAATCGAAGCGATAGAAACATCAATTTCAGAAAAATCAACCTCGAAGGTTACAATGGCCTTGAGACTTCAATTATGAATGCCGGAAAACCTGCAAGTTTCGAGTAATACAATGGGTAAGGCATCGAAGGGTATCCTTACTTTGAACTTCTCAGTAAATAATTTAAGATAAGATTTAAAAGATCCTGTCTGAAACAGAAATAACTCCTTTATAAGTCAAATGGCCTTTAAATTGGTGTAATATCCGATTATTTCGCACCTAATGTAGTCAAGATGTTGGTTCACATTACAAACAGTAGCTAAACTGATATCAAAAATTTCAAAGTTAAAGCTATGAATCCCAATGAAAATAAAGTTTAATTCTAGATTTAATAAATTAACATATTGACGCCTAATTAACAAGTAAAAGTACCAGTAAGCTGTACAATCAGAAACTACCCGATAGGACCTGTCGTTTTAGTGCTGGATTATATGAATTAATTCAAACATGATATCAGGCTCCTGCTACCTGTTCACATATTTAAATGTGTCTAAATTTCTCATCGAACATAAAATTTCTACAAACCAACAAGATTAACTGTAAATACATAAAGAAAGATCTGTAAAGACAATGAAATGCTCAAATAATTTTTAAATTGCTCAGGCCAACAATAAATAAAAGTAAAAATAAGGCATTAACATTCAAACAGCATATTGTTTTTAGACGCAAAACTGATAAAGTAATAAATCCAAATTTAATACGAACACATTTCAGGAATGGAAAGATTCACTGAGTACTTCATTAAAACATTGATGGCCCTGTTTTAAAAGCTGCACTGAAAAGACTCACTAAGCTTTATATTTTCTTTTTATTTAATCTATGTATTACTATTAAAATACTTATATAATAAAACAAGCAATTAACTTATATGTGTTAATTAAATATAATTAGAGGGGTTGGGGTTGGGGTTGGGGTTGGGGTTGGGGTTGG
>Ga0105051_10006371_pt1 | contig 12745 bp, 9 predicted proteins | sample FRY02_FD_78383 | JGI IMG/M metagenome (GOLD analysis project Ga0105051, IMG submission 78383) | Freshwater microbial communities from Lake Fryxell liftoff mats and glacier meltwater in Antarctica - FRY-02 (megahit assembly) | ecosystem: Environmental > Aquatic > Freshwater > Ice > Glacier...
CCTTTTTTATTGCAGCTATTTTTTTATTATTACGAGATAACAAATAATGTTAAATAAGAAACAATGACAAAAGAAGAAATTAAACGATTTGAGACTACCTACGGAGCACAAAATGATTCAAGAATCATTTTAAAAGCAGTATTTAAATCTGGCAAGCACACGGTACAACCTGCAAAGGATGAAGCATCAGGATGGTATGCCGGAGTGGCAAGACTTTCTGATGAAGAAAAAAAGCAACATCCTTATTATGTTGATCCCACCACGACAAAAATTGTATTGCGAAATAATTATGAATTTAATTTGGATGCTGAACGTGATGAAATAAATTGGAAATGGGTGCGCGAACTGCCAATTATTTCTTCCTCATGGGAAGATGCACAAATGTCGCCATCAGCAATGTTTTACGTACATATTGAAGGACGTGAAACAGAAAAAAATATTGCTAAGGCTGATAAAAAATATGTTGCTCTGAAATATATTTTTGAAGATAACCCAACTAATTATTCAGACAGAGCACTTATTCTTGGCCAAGATTTTACAACTGAACATCCAAATAGTATTAAAGATTGGTTACTATCCCGTGCAGAAGCCAATCCACAGGATATTATTAATTTATACCAATCGAAAAACACTGGTATACAATTGTTATATTTAAAAGCAAAAGCAGCGGAGTTTATTAAACTTACAAGCGAAGGTGTTGTTAAGTTTGAAAACAAAGTTTTAGGACTTGGTGATGATGGCGCACTAGCTTATTTGATGAGCGCTGACGCAAAAGAAATCGTTGAACTCCTTCGCCGTCGAGTTTATCCGGAATATAGTAAAAAGCTGCTTGATTTAGATTCTGATAATTTAGATACTAAAAGTAGTGACCTTGAGGACCCCTCTTCGGCAATTAATGATTTAATTCAAGGATCAAAATAATTTAGATAATGGTTACTGTAAGACAAGTATACGAAAGAGTTTTAATAGAATTGCGAAAATATAAATCGCCACATTTACATCTTGATCAATTTGTTTATTATATAAATAAAGGTGTTCAAGAGTTTTTAAATGAGACGTACAATATTTATGATACTAGTCAACAAACAAGTGATGCATTAAGTTCATTGTCCATACCAGGCACAATAACTTTAGATTGGGTTACTCTTTCGTATACTTTAGTTATACCAGGTGGCACCACTACTTTGCCGTTTATTAGCGGAAACAAATTTGGTTATGATTTTGTAAGATTTGGATTGCCTAGCAATTATTGGCATCTCTTAAACTTCATGGTTTCCACACAAACTAAACAACATTATAAGTGCTTCCCACCCGGTTATTTACACACCAATTATGCTAAACGATTAACAGCAGATCAAAAAGTGGCAATTTCCAATAATGCTTTTTTGTCTCCTGATTTAAAAAGACCCTATTTTTTCGCACAAGATAATATTTTAGCACCTAATGGCATCCCAGATATTGAAGTATATTACGGTAGCTTTAATGCACTAAAAGTTATAAAATGTGAATTTGATTATTTAAAAAAACCGCTAGTGCTTACTTTGACTGTTTTACAACGGGATGCAATAGTCGATACTTCACAGAGCATGGAATTTCCCGATTATATTGTTAATGAAATTATCAAAAAAATTGTAACACTTATGTTGGAAAACTCAACAGATCCAAGATTACAAACAATGCCATTAGTTAACCAATCTATAAAAGGGTAAAAGTACCCTTGTAATTTAAATTAGAATTTCGATTATTATCACTATAAACATGGGGATACCAGCCCTGGTTAATAAAAACCGAATGTTGCTACACTGGTACAAGCTTCATTCATAAATAAAATATAAATTATGTTTACATTAGGAGAAAAAATTCGTGTTATAAACACAAGTGCTGAAGTAGTCTTTAGAGAATTAGACGGTACTCCAGTAACTGCAGCTGCAAGTATAGCAGCTGATGCAGATATTATTGATATTAATGGCTACGGAAAGTTTTTTGTAGAGGATATCACTGATATTAAAATGCGTCGTGCGGTACCTCGTGCTGTTGAGGTAGGTACTTACTTATTAGTTGCCCCCACCGGTATTGCTATAGGTGATATTATCGAAGTTAGAATTTTTGGAAGAACAAGTCGTTATCAATCGGAATTGCAAAACAATTTTATTGGTGCACCTCGTGCTCTTACTTTTGGTACTGCACCATTAACTGGCATTACAATTACTGATATTGGTGCTGCAATTGCTGCTGCTTGGTTAACTTTTGTGAACGCATTTAATATGGGAGACTTCCCTATTGCTTCAATTGTTAACGCTGCTGGCACTTTAACAGTAACCGTTGCAACGGGTTATGAATCATACACTATTGCTAGAATTGATATTCTGCGTACTCAACAGGGACTTGCTCCACAACCAATAACGCCAACAACACAAACTATAACAACTATTGGTACTGAAGGTGCTGGTCTAGGTAAGTTTTTGGAAGAGTCAATTCGTATGTCAACTTGGGCTAATGAAAACCCATTTGGTATTGATAATCGTGACTCACAAATTGATCTTCGAGGATCATATACTGAAATTAGCTTTACTATTTCAAAACCATATACTGAAAATCTATCAACGCTTGCCGCCGATCATGGTCCATTGCCAGCTTTTCACCGATTTGTAATTTTCATGAACGAAAATTCAATTGCTGCTAACAGTGCAATTCATTTATTTGCAGCTCAGGTTGTTGATCTTGCGGCGTCTCTTGCGTCAGTTATCGTAACTGTTGATGCTACGCCAGATGAAGAATTAGAAGGTTTAATTATAAATGATGGAACATCGGTAGCTACTGCTGCTGCCTTTATTGCATAATCTTTAAACGACAACTACAATTGAAAAGACTATCCTTTATGGGATGGTCTTTTTACTTTGTTATTACGTATAATTTTAGTATTATTTTTATTGAAATAATAGACGAATATGACACTTTACGAAATGGCATCTACTATAAGAAATCATGTGGCAGATGGACTCTCTGGAGCTATAGCTAATCATGCCTATAGTATTGAACAACTAGAGAAGGAAATTGATTTGCTACGTGCTAAATTACTGTATGAATACATTGGTAGTATTGGCACTAAAAAAGTTAATCTTAAATATCATATGCAGTTAATGCCGGCTCTGACAATAGTTTGTTTAGATCCTGCTTTAGTTCCTTCCGAATGCGCTATCCCATCTGGTATTGAAATACCAGCTATTAAAATGCCAAAAATATTAGCGACACCGGATGATAGCGCATTAGGTTATATTGGTTATATTGATCATAGTCTAAATTTTTCTTTTTATAGTAACATTGACGATGTGTATGTGCATAATCATCGTGTTTACACAGCAGGTACTCCATACGCTTGGTCAGACATGACAACTGATGAAAATGGTATGATGACGTTATATTTATTTAATTTAGGAGAACTAAATCCGTTAAAAAAACTTACTGTGCGAGCGGTAATCGAGAAGCCATATTCGTATTATCATTAGATCCTGATGCACTAAATAAAGAATATCCCTCACCAGCAGGGTTTCAAGAAGATATTATAGCAAGATTGACATACCGATATATTGAATTTTATCGTAAGTTAAATATTGTCCCACAACAAGTACCAAATACACAATCTGATCCAATAACTTAAGTTTATGCAAAATCAAGAAGCAAATCCATTTTTAAGTTTTTTATCAGCAAAATATTTAGTGTCCGAATTATTTGATATATCAATGAATGAAAATGATTTTGTTGAAAAAGCAATGAGAATTTGGCGAAGTATGGGTAATATTGCAGTCGCATTGCATGAGTATGAAGTGATAATAGACAATACGTGCAAAGTTATATTACCGTGTAACTTTGAACAAATGGAGGCAGTAACAAATGCGGCTTCTTGTAATGAGCATAATGATAACTTAATTTTTATTCATGATGCATCTAATCGCAAGTTATATGTTGGTCAATATTATGCCGATACGCTCACGCACCGTGCAGCAACTTATAACTTATCCAAACAACAGATACATCCAAAAGGGCAATATATACACTATGAGCTTCTTGGGTCTAAGGGATCATATGTCGCACAGTTTGACAATAGGTTAATTGGCCATACAGTATATATTTTATACCGAGCTATTATTGTGGGTGATGACGGATTGCCACTTATTACTCCAAAAGAACAAGAAGCTATAGCTTATCGTGTCGCTTACGAAATGACTCAAAAAAATGCTTTTAAAGGTGATCAATTAGCAATTAATTTACTGCAGATTATTGAATTACAATCTGGTATCAAAATGGCGGCAGCAAAAATTCCTGAATATGTTAGTCAAAATGCATGGGATTCGATTCTTAGAGCTATGGTTAGACACGATAGAAAACAATATGGTTTTAATTATAAACCAGTAACTTGATATGATTTATGGCAATTATAGCAAAAAAATATGGTAAAAATGTTAGAGTTTCAAAGTATGAAACTGTAGGAATGATGACATTAAAAGATATTTATCCCGGTAATAAAGTCACAAATAAAGAATATTTAATTAAAACTAAATCTGCCCCATCGGGTGCTTTTAAAGATCTATATCATGTCCAAGACAATTCTTCTTTAGTAAGAAAGATTTTTCGCGAATATTTATTTTCAGTTTTAGAAGTTATTTCTACTGGAAAATGTGCATTCAAAATGCCAAATAAAAGTGGTAGTTTGATTTATTTAGGTTACATGAATGACAAAGCTGTACAATATAAAGCACAAAAAGGACAACTAAAAGATATTGATTTATTAGCGAGTGGATTTAAAGTTCCATATTTGACTTATTGTATTTCTAAAACAGTGAAAAGACAAGAATTAAAAATCTTTGTACCACAACAAATCTACCAAAATATTTTAGAAGTTGCTAACGAAAATAAAAAACCATCTAAAATACCTTATGAATTTAAATATTTTTTGGAACCAATATTTACTAAATATAATGAACTAGAGCAACATGGAATTCAAAAGCTTATATTAGACTTATTACGAACAATGGGAAAATATATAACCCGTGGACAAGAAATAAGAATGGTATTTAATAGCGGTGAAATTAGATTTTTCCGTCCATTAGGTAATGTTCATGACAGAGTGATGCGTGAACTTAATAAAAAATATAACAAATGTCTCAAAAAAATATAAATAGCTTTTCTGAATTAAATAGCGACGCTCATGTGTTGAATACACAAAGAACGGTAATGACAGATGCTATGAATGCTACTCTTACTACTCAGGGCGAAAACGAGCTTATTTTACAAAATTTAACCGGAAATGAATTAAAAGGATTAGTAACTCCTGGTTTTACACCAGTAGCAACTAAAGTTTTTAGAAATATTGCTTATATTATTTCAGCTCAATTTGATGACGACAATAATTTTGTTCAAGGTGAAATTGGAACATTTCCTTCCCCAAGATGGAATGACTTGTTAGTTGCTAGCGATCCTGAAGTTTTTATCCCCCTTATTGAAGCTTATCAACCGCTAAGAAACTTTCATAGTACTTATCTTGACACTAATGTAGAATTGGAAGACGATTTGAATTATACAGATCCATTCCGAACTCCACAATTAAATTTGCCTGATCGCTTAATTGAATTAGAGCTTCAGCCATCTTACGATGGGTCTTTAAATTTGATTTTTTCCGATGATAAAAATCCTATTCGATTAGTAAATTCAAGATTTAAACTTTCCGAAGATGGAAAAAGTGCGGCAATTGCAGATCGTCGACAGCTAAGAGATACTAATACTTATAGTAACGCACGATTTTTAGCTACACGATTATTTAAAGTCTCTGGTAAAATTCTGGATTTGGAATTTCTAGGGTTAGTAGATGGTGGATCGTTCTTAGGGGGAGGTTACAGATTTTATTTTTTATATCTTGACAGCGATGGTTCTTTATCGCAAGTTATTGAAGAGTCCAGAACAGTTGCTATGTCTTTCAGTGACCATGGTGCTCGAGCATCTCAAGATACTAATAAAGCTGTAAGATTTAGATTATCCAATTTGGATAAACAATTTAGTGGTGTGAAAGTATATTTTAGTTATTCTTCTGGTGAAATTTCTACTACCTCAGTCGTTTACGAAATTGCTAACATTTATGATATTCCAATTGCTGAAAATGATTTTGATATTACCATTACAATTTATGGGAATGAAACTGTTTTTGAAGTATCTCGGGATGTGTTAAATTTAAATCATTATCCAATTGACCGTGCTAAAACGATAACTCAATATGATGATATGTTACTAATTGGTAACACAACACATGAGTTCACAGATTTTAAAGAATTTCAATTTTATGCTTCTAAAATTAAAATTAATGAAGTAATTCAAACTTTAAATATAAGAGAATTAGGAAATGGTTATGCAGATCCTGAAAATGTTTATCATCGCTTAGGTGTTTGGGCTGGAGAAACATACGAATTAGCAATTGTATGGATTTTAAAAGATGGATTAGGAATAACACCAGCTTTCCCACTGAGGGGGTATGATTATTATAATGGAGTTAATGATAATGGTTATCAAGATTATGGAAATACCGAGATAGAAGAAGCGGATGGTTTTATTTTAAATACTTCTGAAAATAGACTAGGTGCATATAGGACTAGAAAACAGCGTAATTTGTTAATTGGAGATCCAATATTACCGGACACTGAAGTTGACGCGGAACCAGCATATACTGAAATTCGTGGATTAGTGGCTGATATGTCAGCAATTATTAATAGTGCTTTTCTTAATGAAAAAGTATCCGGTTACTTTTTTGTTCGACGACCACGCCGTAAAGATGCTTTAATACAAGGTATGTTAACAAATACTGCAAAAATACCTGTTCGACAAACAATTAAATCAAGTACACCATTTCAATGGGAAACTGGCGACGATATATTTAATGGCGGATTATTCAATGGTATGATGCGATATAAAGTGTCAATTGCTAATAAAGGTTGGATTGGTCCATATTTTCCTGAAAAACAATCTCACCTTGGATTAAAAATTATTCCTTCAGTGGGTCGTACTTTTGAAAGCACAATTGTAAAATCAATAGCAGGATTTAATAATCCAACTATTCCGCAACTTCCGGGTCAATTTGTTTCCTTTCAGGGCGCAGTTTATCCACCGCCAAATGATGAAGCATTACAAAGGGATGATATGAAATTAGCTTTTTATAGTTCCGATTTGTTATGCTCCCCAGCTGAGGGCGCTGCATTATTTAATGGAATTGAATTTGGTGTCCTCACGGATACACAACCAATTCACGGGTTCCAGCGTCAATCTCAATTAACTGTTGGTGCAGACGTTACTGAGGATGGTACTATTTACGCATTTTGTAGTGCTGGTCGTGCGGAATTTGATCAATATGTAAATTTAAATGATGGCGCCCAAGTCCCAGGATTTTATAGTGCTTTCAGTGTTTGGTCTTTGTTAGCTGTCGAATGTAATGGCATTTTTGAACTTGGGTCACCAACTGTGATGACGGGAACATGTGAAGGTTCATTAGATATGTATGGTTATTTTACACAATTTGATAATCTTACAATTTCTAATGGTATATTTGGCCCACCATCTTCTTATTTTTCAGGGTCCTTTAGTTTTGATACCGCATCCAACCTTTTAATTTGCAATGTCTCTTGGCCGGGTATTTATGCACCTACAAGTGATAACACTTTTGCTTTAACCGCAGTAATTACAATATATGTGGACTCTTTTATCCAAGGTGTTAATGGATCTATGACATGGTATAGTATGCAACTTGTATGGGGATCATTAACAAGTGTTCCCCCTGAACTCATAGTTGCTTTTCAAGAACTGAATTTTAATCCTGTATCTGACCCTAGTGGACCACCAAACGATTTTAATTATACTGATTACCCTGAATTTTCGTTACACGCCGGGAGTTATGGAAGTTTTTATAATGCGGTTGATGCAACATTAAATTTATTATCTAATATTACTCAACAAACTGTTGACCCTATCCAAAACCTAGTTTATAATCCATTTGGATTTAATCCAGAATATAAATTAACAGAATTTACGGAAGATCGATTAGCTGAATTTCAATATGTCAATCGAGGAAATAATGCTTTTTCTGCTAATCAATTTTCATCATTAGCAGATAGAAATTTATATCCAATATATACTAATTTTATAGATACCGAAGATCTTAATTTACGTCAATTATCGGAAGATCATATTGAATTTGGTGACTATATAGGAGTAAGTTTGGATAAATATTCTCCTGTAATTGGTGAACTTTTAAAAAATGATAGTCACTTAGTCTATAGTGTTGCATGTAGTAATACGATTTTGCATGATTATAAAGATTTGCAAAGTTATGCAAATAGAACTCATAATTTAGGTTTTTCTGTTGGTCTAATGGCAAATATTTATAAAAACCGTATGGGTGCAATGACAGAAGAAAATTGGAAACAAAGATATGCAAATAACTCGCCAGAAGAAGCCTATTTTGCAATAACACAACGTAAGAAGTGGGTAAATCTTCCGAATACTGTTGAGTTATTTGACGGAGACTGTTATATAAACTACACTTATAAAAGAGCTTTTTATCGTCAAGGAATACCTGGTGTTGAAACGGCAATTGACGTAGCAGCCTGGGCCCCTTATAATCAATCGGGTGGTATTTATCCAAAAGGAATGGTGTTCCCTGTTATTAACGAAAGTAATTATAATTCAGCATTACGGAGTTTTGACAATACTAATGTTACTGATTTAGATCTTTATGGTCAAGAACGTAAGTTTTTTCCTATTGATGACATAAAGAAAACTCGTGGTTCTACTCAAAATGAAAGTTTAGATTATAATTTTGGTTATAATCATAAAGGTGAAAAAGAATATTTTAAACTAGATGATCGTGCTCCTTATTTGAATATACGCTATGATACACGAGTGTATATTTCTGACCCTTCTGTAAACGGAAGTTTCATAAATGGATATAGAAATTTCTTTGGCCTTGCTCATCGTGATTATCAAAAAAATCTTGGGCAAATAGTTAAACTAATTTCACAAAATAATGTTGTATTTATGATACAGGAAAATGGTATTTCAACCCTTCCTGTAAATGAAAAAACACAAGTATCCGATCAAAGCGGAGGTGTTTTTGTGAAATCTTCAACAAAACTTGGAGAAAAACCATTTGTATTGTCAAGTGAGTATGGATCAACACAGCAATTTTCTATTATTAAATCAGATAATTTTGTCTATGGCGTTGATTACGATAAGAATAAAGTGTGGCGAATAAATAATAGCCTACCAGAAATTATCAGTAGTTTTTCGGTTACAAAAATATTGAATGAATATAAGGATCGTTTAATCAATAGCCCTTTTACAGAATATATTATTACAAATTTTGATAGAGAACGAAACCATTTAATATTTTCTTATTTCAATCATGAACCGGGACTGAATTTTAATACAGATTATTATGTAAAAATAACACCTGAAGGAATTATTGTTATTGATACTGCTTCGGGAACTGGTCAACCTATATCCACACCTGGTGGACTAGGCGGCGACACTAGTGGTCCTATTAGTGATGATATTGTCTATGCACCAAACGATGGTAATCCAATTAATACACTACCACTTGGAACTCCGGGAGTAGCAACACCTTGGGAAGTGTTACAGGCTAATCAACAAGAATATTTTTTACCAGATGGTACTGTATATCGTCGATGGAGATTAGACCAACCGGCATCTATATATTTTAATGAATCAATAGAAAAGTGGGTTTCACGATTAAGCTGGAACCCAATATTTACGTTTAATTTAGGGAATCGATTATATAGTTTTAATGCATTAGAGGATAGTAATATTATTTGGAAACATTTTAGTAAAAATGTACCATATTGTAATTTCTATGGTAAACAAGATCAATTTTATATTGAATTTGTGTTAGTTGACAATCCGGGTATTCAGAAGATTTTAAATAATTTAATGATTATTTCTAATGAATCTTATCCTACACAACTACGCTATTCAATAGACGAAAATTTTGATTTTGAAACTGGTGTAGTAAGTAATGCATCTTTTGAGGAAAATTTAAAACCCTGTGTTTATCATATTAACTTAGGTACTGATTTAGAAATAGTCAATATTAATGGATTAATTCATTTTGCGAGTAGACAAATAAATCGTTATGAAGCGGCAAGATTAGCCGGTGGTACCTTTTCATTTCAAGGTGAATTATATGTGATTGGGGACGCTTTTATAAATAATGATCAAGTTGTTATACCTTTATTTTTAGGTAATGGATTACCTGTAACAATAATACCTGATGAGATCGTGATAAATTCAATTAATTTTACTATATTTAAAAGTAATATACAATATATAGAAGATCATCAGTTTCTTGAGATTGGGAAAGCTGTTGAGCAATCACTAGTTCGTGATAAGTATATAAAATTGAAATTAACTTATAGAGGAAATGATTTTACTGTTATCCAATCCATTATATCATTATTTGACTATTCATATGCTTAAAAACTAAAAAATGGCACAAACAAATATTTATGATTATATTATTGCTGAATTAATTCGGGGTCTTTGTTGTTCAGCAGGTAATGGTATACCAGTAACTACATTGGCTTTATCAAGTACTATTAACAGTAATAATATAATTGCTGGCGAAGTTTATTTAAATACAATATTTACTTCTGATATTTTAAATTTACCTAACACTTGGTCAGTTGTTGCAGATACCCATATTATTTCAGTGCCTGGTTTCAGTGACACAATAGGCTCTGGTGATCCACTTTTTACTTCAGGTTTTACAATTACCCTAGTAAGTCCCGGCAACACTCTAGTTGTTACTTCTACGGTTGATATTACGGACGGGGTTGATACAGTCACATTAACTGCAACTTTAACACTTTTAGCTACCCCAAAATTATATTATGGTGTAAAGGCGTATTCAGCAATACCCAACTTTACTGGATTAGATTATACTTTTTCTGGTAATAGTTTTACCATTTTAAATGGAACAGGAGTTAACAGGCTCATTTGGGCGATGCGAGTAGGATTACCATTACCAATTTCTATTCTTGATCAACATGATAATGAATGGGTAATTGCTAATGACTTTGAAGTGGTTGTTAATATTACTTACACATTTTTTACACTAAAATGGAATACACAATTTGTTGGTAATGAAAACCGTACATTTACATTTAAATACGAATAATAATGGCTATAGAAATTAATAATAACTTTATTCCTAAAAAAGCTGCGTCCTTAGATGCACGGTTAAATAGTGTAATAAATGAAGGTGCTTTACCAGATCCAAATATTGCTGCCAACTTTATTTACGAAGGGGCACAAATTTATACTATTACGGAAAAAACTAATTTTCAAGCACAGGAAGATCCAGATAATCTAGAAACTCTAATTTGGGTCAATATTGGATCTGGGGATTGCTGTGTGCAAGTTAATATAGGATCTATTACGGTGGCTACAGGGACAGGTAATTTAAATATGGAGGATGTAGTACCACCAATTGCCACATGTCATACAGTTAATATTGTAATTACTGGCGGAACAACATATACCGTAAACTCAATTATAGATGCACCTCTTGGACAAGTAATAAAATTTGTCACTAATAATAATTTTGTTGTAACTTTTACTCATACTGATCTTGAACTTGCAGGCGCAAATGATATTGTGATGGAAATTGGGTTAGATTATGTAATGTCAGGTAGAACAATAGCAAATGAATCTTTAACTCTAGTAAATGAAGGTTCAGCTATGTCACAAGTTACAGGAGAACAATTTGTGAGTTTAGCAGCTTTTTGTGAAGCATTGGCAGGTTTAAATGTAACTGTTATTGATGCTTTGACTTCTACAAGTTCTTCTGCAGCATTATCGGCAAATCAGGGTCATATCTTAGCTGAAATCCTTAGCGAAAAGCAAAATATATTTGCGGTTAGCGGATTATTAGAATGGAATAATGACGGGACTGGTTTAACAGCTGCTTACCCAGATTTTATTTATACAACCTCACAGGCTAATATTATTAATGTCGGGACTTATTTAATTTCGACTTTTACCGGAACTACTAAACATCGTTTGGCAAAAGTATTAGGAAATACTCTTTTACATGGTGTTTGGTTATTACCAGGAGGTAAAAATCCATCGATCTTTCTGAATTGGTTACAATTGTCAAGTTCAACAAATATAACTAAATCCTATGCTCGAATTCCAATTACTCCTGAGCTTCTTGTGAATGGGTCAACTGCAGAAGCTGATGGTCAGTATTTTTTACGATTAAACAAAACTAACACGTTGGCATTTGGTTCTCCAAATATAGTATTTAATCCAGCTAACTCTGATACTCAAAAAGTAAATATAAGATTAACTGTTGGAAAATCTTATGATGTCTCTGTGATGGTAGAATGTATTACAGATGAATGGCAAAAATTTGTGTTTCGGGCTTACCAACATACAAATTTTGGTGACATTATTAATGCAATGGATATACCACAAGAAATTAATGCTTGGCCTACTTCAGTAACTGGGGTGGCAGGTTCACTGTCTATCGGAACTTACTTGTATAATTTTCGGGTCAGCCCTATTAGTTTAGGAAATATATATTCATTTGCTTGGGAACCAAGATTAGGGGTTGTATCACCAAATACAATTTCTCGTCAAGTAGTAGGTGGTATGATTATGGTCAAGGAAGTAGAAAATTTTGTATAAA
>Ga0105051_10006373_pt1 | contig 12741 bp, 15 predicted proteins | sample FRY02_FD_78383 | JGI IMG/M metagenome (GOLD analysis project Ga0105051, IMG submission 78383) | Freshwater microbial communities from Lake Fryxell liftoff mats and glacier meltwater in Antarctica - FRY-02 (megahit assembly) | ecosystem: Environmental > Aquatic > Freshwater > Ice > Glacier...
CTGAACGCTGGGGGGGGGGTTGGGTGTCCTTCGTTTCCCCCAGTCACTCCCCAGCCGACGCCCAAATCCCTCGGTCGGCTGGGGTTTTTTACGGAGAGACCACAATGATCTGCCGCCTTGGATTCCACCACTACCAGCCCGCCTATCGCGACGGCCGCGTTGACGTCTGCACAAGGTGCAATCGCGAGAAGCGGATCAACTGGAAACCCATTCCCAACCCCGACACCTATGGCCGCCAATTGGACAGGCCACGCACACGAGGAGAGAAAGCATGACCTGGTACTGTTTCCAGACTGCCCCGAAGCGCGAAGTCAGAACAACGCACGACCTTCGCCAGCATGGCCTTCAGGTTGTGCTCCTGATGCGGCCTGAACTCAAGCGCGCCCACCGCGCTCACAAGGTGGCGTCCGTTCCTGTGCGCAAGCCCATTCCGCTCCTGCCGGGCTACATCTTCATCAACATGGCCCGCCGTGATGCATGGGCTTGTCTGCACACCTCGCAAGCCAAGGTTCGCCCTGTCGGCATCAATGGCCAGCCACCTCGTCCGCTGAACCGGGCAGGGGAGCGGTTCATCATCGATCCGCCCCGTGGCAGCTATCAGGACGATGCCTGCCCTGACTTCGAGAGCGCGCCAGAGTTCAACAAGGGCGACAGGGTTGCTGTGTTCCACGCGGGCTTTGATGGCGTCATGGGCGAGGTGGTAAATGTGACGGGCCAGACCGCACGTGTGCTGCTGCAGTTCTTTGGGGCGGAGCGGGAGGTTAGTGTGCCTGTTTCAAGTGCAACAAGGGCGGCTTGACGCCCACGCCAAACGCGAACATACTACATCTGCCGCTACCTGATCCGCAATGCCCACCACATTTGGTGCCGAGGCGCGGGGTAGTCGCTAGGGGGCAGCACTACCGCAAACGTGGGTGACTGCTCCTCAAGTTAAAAGCTATTGCCAAAACGTCACCGATAGGCTGGCCACAGGCCAACACATTAGAGCATCCCCTACCTCCAAGTGGTGCTGTGAGCCAGCCTTTCCGTGCCGTGTGCGCGATTCCCAACATTGAAGGAGTATTTCCACATGGCTGAGTTCAGAACCCCTGACCTTTCGTTAACCTGGATCGGCAACGCTCTTGCTGGTCTCGCCCTTGCCTTTGGCATCGACAACATCCTGATGAATGGCACAGTGACGGGCTTCCTGCCTGCGCCCATCGTCGGAGCCGTAGCGTTCGTCGTATTTGTCGGCGCGGTGGTCTACGGATTTAAGCAGGCCAAGAAGCTGAACTGATGACCCCCGAACGCCAGACGACCATAGTCCGCATCATGGCCCTGCTTGTCGGGGCGGCGCTCTTCGGCATGTGGTTCTGGGGCACCTATGGGTAAGCCAGACCGTTCCCCAACATCCGGACGCTTCATCAAGCGCGGCATTCTCGCCAAGCTGGCCGCATGGTTCACACCCAAAGACAAGTCTGAACAGCCTCTTCTGCTCACTGACAAGCAAGAGCCTGAGAAGAACACGACCAGGATGCGGAAATAGTACCCGCGCCGTTCGTCTAACCTCATTCAAATCTGATCGCGTAACTTCCGCACGCTGGTGTGCGATCCACTGGCCTGTCTTCGGCTGGGGTGCGGAACAACGGAGACTACAGACATGGCTAAAACCACCAACTTCCCGAACGGTATTACCAATGTTGGCCCCGGCAAGGACACATCGCTCCTGCCGTTTCCAGATCCGACGCGGTACCAGGTCTACTTCAACGATTTCCACGAGGATGTCGTAGGATGGACCGAGACGGCCACCAGCGTTGGCGCAGGCACATCGGCTGCCGCTATCGCAGACGCGGCTGGCGGTATCCTGCAAATCACCACGGCGGCCAATGAGAATGACGGTCTGTTCCTTGAAAGTCAGGGCGAGAGCTTCCTTCTCGAAAGCGGCAAAAAGACATGGGTAAAGGCCCGGTTTTCTGTTGGCGATGCGATCCAGTCTGACCTGATCGTCGGCCTGCATTCGACGGACACTACGCCGCTGGATGCTGCGCTCCGGTTTGCCTTCATTAGCGAGGATGGTTCCGCTGCGCTGTTCTTCAACGTGGACGACAACACCACGGATGCGGATTCCGGCACGGTTGCCACGCTGGCAGATGACACATTCGTGCAGGTGGCTGCGTACTATGACGGCGGCACCAAGATCACGCTCTACCTGAATGACGTGCCTGTCCAGACCATGACAAGCGTTTCGCTTCCTGGCGCTGAGATGGCAATGGGCATTGGCTATCTCAACGGTGCTGCGGGCGCTGAAACGTCAGACTTCGATTATATCATGGTCGTGAAGGAGCGCTAGGCCCATGCTAATCAAAACGGCCACACTGTCAGCAAATGCTGAGACGTTCACGCTCGATTTGGACGCCGCATCTGCTGGCCTGATTACCATGACCATTGCCAGCACAATCACCGTCACATGGACAATACTGGTGCAGGGCGGCTCAAACGCTATTCCTCTGCGCAAGGCTGACGATTCAACAGCCGCCGCCTACACGGCATCTGACTATCTACGTGTACAGGGCCCGTGCCGCGTTGTTGGCACCGCCTCAAGCGTTTCGAGTGGCACATGCGCTATTGAAGCGCGCTCTGGTCGGATAGATTAAAACAACTTCTGCGAGCAAAAGGCTCCAGATATGCGGGTTGAGACAAAACCGCCCCACTAAATACAACCACAGGTGATTATCATGGCGAAAGCGCCAGCAAAGCCAAAGCCGAGGGCTAAGGCAAAACCGAAAGACAAGGCCGGTGCGCCACTCGGCAACCAGAACGCCATTGGCAACTCTGGTCGTCCGCGCAAGTACACCGATCCCGTTGAGTTCAACGCCGTGGTTGATGACTATTTTCTGACCTGTGATGCCGACCATAAGAAGCCAACCCTTGCTGGTATCTCATTGCATCTGGACTTCTGCGATAAGGAAACGTTCGGCACATACGCCGATGTTGGGTTTGAGTTTTCCCGCACAATAAACAAAGCGCGCCTTCGAATCGAGGATAATCGCCACCAGTTATTGGTCGACAAGGAGACGTTCACTCCGGGCGTCATTTTTGATCTGAAGAACAATCACGGCTGGAAGGACAAGCAGGAGCTTGAGCTGACCGGCAACATCGCCGGCCTCCTGGCAGCCCGCCGCAAAGCCCGCACCAATGACCAATGACTGAGGACGAGCTTGCACTCATCGACTGGCTGGCTGAATGCACTCACGACCCCTACCGATTTGTCATGGAGGGGTTTCCGTGGGCCGAAAAGGGCACAGAGCTAGAACGCCATGAGGGCCCTGACGTATGGCAAAAAGAGCATCTGATCGAAATAGGCGAGCGCCTGCGTTCAAATCCACACATGCCGATCCAGGAGGCGATTGCATCTGGGCACGGGATTGGCAAATCGGCCGATGCAAGTTGGATTATCCTTTGGGCTTTAAGCACGTTCGAGATGACGCGCGGTGTCGTGACCGCGAACACAGAGAACCAGTTACGCACGAAGACGTGGGCGGAGTTGGCGAAATGGCACCGGCTGTTCATTGGTCGACATCTGTTCAAGTTTACTGCAACGGCCATCTTCTCGGTTGACCCTGCGCTTCAGAAGGAATGGCGCATCGACGCTATCCCGTGGAGTGAGAACAATACCGAGGCATTTGCCGGTCTCCATAACGAAGGCAAACGTATTCTCTGCCTCTACGATGAAGCGTCGGCCATTCCGGACGTGATCTGGGAGGTTACTGAGGGCGCGATGACTGACAGCGACACTGAGATACTGTGGCTGGTCCGAGGCAACCCAACCCGAAACACAGGCCGGTTCAAACAGTGTTTCGGCAGCCAAAAGCACCGCTGGCAGACACGTCAGGTCGATAGCCGAACGGTCAAGGTCACGAACAAAGAACAGATCGACAAATGGATTGAGGACTACGGCGACGATAGCGATTTTGTGCGTGTCCGTGTCAAAGGCACATTCCCGCGCGCAGGTTCTATGCAGCTGATCGCAACTGATGTTGTCGAAGCGGCGAGGAAACGCGAAGTCACGGCCCTGCAGAATGAGGCAGTTGTGCTTGGCGTTGATGTTGCCCGCTACGGTGATGATGAATCGGTGATTGTCCCAAGGCAGGGACGTGATGCCAGGTCGAGACCGTGGAGGCGGTTCCGGGGCATCGACACGATGACGTTAGCCTCTGAGGTTCATGCCGAAGCGTGGAAATACCGGGCAGATGCAATATTCGTTGACGGCACTGGGATAGGCGCTGGCGTGGTTGACAGGCTGGAACAGCTGCAGCTTCCGCCTGGTTGTATGCTCTACGAGGTTCATTTTGGCGGCAAGGCATTGTCTGGTGGCGGATATGAAGGCCGCTCATGCTCAAACAAGGGCGCTGCAATGTGGGACGGCATGGGAACATGGCTGACCCGAGGCGCAATACCGGACGAGCAATGTATCGAGGATGCGCTCACTGGTCGTGAATACGGCTACAACGTGCACGGCGAGATTGTCCTTGAGAAAAAAGCAGACATGAAAAAGCGGGGCCTCGCCTCGCCCGATGATGGTGACGGGCTGGCGCTGACATTTGCCCTGCCAGTCGCTCCCAAGGCGACGCTGGCACAGGAAGAGGGGCTTCGGCATCGACGCGAAGCCGCAACACGTAATCAGACGACTGGGTATTAGATGGAAGACGAGCTCCTCCTCGAAGAGTACGGCGAAACGGACCCTGAATACGGGTCTGATGGTGAGGCCATGGAGCAAAAGGAGCAGCCTCTCATCATTGAGATGATTGCAGCTCGTGGCATCGACCTTGCGACGATAGAGAACAGTCCACTGAGCTCTGCCAGGCTGGCGCAGATCGGCCAGACGTGCCTTGAGATGTACCGGCGCGACAAGGAAGAGCGCAAGGATTGGGAGGACGCTTTTGACCGCATCATGGCGATGGTCAAAACCGAGCGCAGCCAGAAATCGTTTCCATGGGCTGGTGCCTCAAACGTCAAATACCCGCTGATCATGCGCGCTGCTCTCAAATTTGGAGCGCGCGCTTATCCTGCGATTGTGAGCGGTACTAATGTTGTGAAATCGGCCAGCGTTGGCAAGGACCCTGACGGCCAAAAACGCAAACGCGGTGACCGGATCGTGGCGCACATGAACTACCAGCTCCTGCTGGACATGCCTGAATGGGACATTGAGACTGACAGGCTGTGCCATACGCTGCCTTTGCAGGGCACGATGTTCAGACAGGTCATCTGGGATGCAGAATACTCGCGTCCGCTCACAACCCTGCTGAGTGGCAAAGCACTGGTGGTGACTCAAGGCGCCAAAAACCTGGAGACCGTCCCGCATTTCGCCAAAGAATTTCCGCTATTTATTCACCAGATCAAGGAGAAGCAGGCCAGCGGAGAATACCGTGACGTCGACCTTGGCATGGACGAGCCTGAGCAAGCCGAAAAGGCTGGTGAACAGGATATGCTCGAGTGCCATTGTCGCTACGACCTTGATGGCGATGGATATGCTGAGCCGTATATCGTTGTAATACACAAGCAGAGTGAGCAGCTTGTCAGCATGAAGGCCGGGTTCTGGCCTGATGGCGTGACCCGTGGCAATCCGGATCAGGACAACCCATTTGGCCGGGTTCTGCGCGTTCGTCGGCACGTCGAGTTCATCAAATACGAGTTCCTGCCAGATCCTGCTGGCAAATTTTACGGCATTGGATTCGGCCAGCTATTGCTTGAGCATTCCGAGGTCATCAATACGATACTGAACCAGCTGATTGATGCAGCGACAGACCAGAACGCGGGTGGCGGGTTTGTCGGTCGCAGTTATAACGCGGACGGTGGCAATATAGAGTTTACGCGCGGCGAATGGAAATTCGTCAATATGGACTCTGACGATCTGCGCAAGGTGTTTATCCCGCGCCCTACGGCCCAGCCAAGCCCCGCCATGTTCAATCTGCTGCAGTTGATGATCGAGGCAAGCCGTGACCTGTCCAGTGACCAGGACATCATGGATGGCACCGCCCCGGCGAACACACCGGCCACGACAGTGCTTGCGATGCTCGAAGAGGGCATGAAAGTCTTCTCCTCGATCTACAAGCGCATGTACCGTTCGCTGACGCAGGAGCTCAGACTGATTGCAAAACTGAACGGCGCCTATGTCGAGGCAGGAGATTATCAGGACGTGCTCGACGAGGATCAGGAACCAGACCCGATGACGGGAATGCCTCCGCCGCCACCTGATCCTAAATCGGACTACGCCATCCAGAACCATGACGTTGTTCCGGTCGCGGACCCGAGCATGACGACGAGCGCACAGAAGTTAGCACGGGCGCAGTTCCTGATGCAGGTCGGTTCTGGCAACCCAATGCTGGACCAGAAAGAAATCCTGCGCCGGGTGCTTGAGGCTGCGTCGATCGATGACATCGAGAGCCTGATGCCGAAACCTGACCCGAACGCACAGGCGATGCAGCAGGAGCAGATGAAGGTCCAGCTCCGGGCGGCGATGGCTGAAATCATGCAGAACGAAGCCAGCGCATCGGATGACATGATGGCCGCGCGCCTCAAGTTTATCGAAGGCAACGTGAAGGCTCAGGAGGCGACCATCAACGCGGCCGCGATGAAAATGAGCCTGATGAACATGATGGGAATATTCAATGGCGGACCACAAGCTAACGGACCGGGAATGGGAGGAATGGGCGGACTTCCTCCAGCTCCCTCTGGCCCAGCAAATGTTCAGGGGATGGGCGGTCCGCAGCCACCAAATCCGGGACAGATGGGCGGCGCGCCTATGGGCGCAGGACAACCCGGACCCGTCCAGCCCGGACCTTTTGGCCGCCCGCAGCCAGTCGAGGACACTCCACCACCTGTCGAGGCTCGGGGCGGCGGATACTGAATCCAGAACCATGATAGAGGAGCTATTACATGGCCAGCACGAGCGGGATAAACCCGACTGAATACAACGTCCTCGTCGAGCCTGAAAAGGTCGAGGAGTCATCGAGGGGTGGCGTCCTGCTTGCTGCCTCCACACTGGATCGAAAACAAGCATTTGCCATTCGAGGCAAACTCATGGCCGTTTCGCCGCTGGCGTTCAGCTATGAGGTTTGGCCTGAGGGCACGCGCAGGCCACAGATTGGCGATACGGTCATTATGACCAAGGCGGCAGGTGTCATAGTCGAGGGGCTGGACGGCAAGGAATACCGTCTGCTGAAGGACAAGGATATCGCAGCAGTTCTTGGCGGGTTTGAGGCCCGCCTCGCTGATCTGGACAGTGAGATTGCCTCACTAAACAAGGAGCCGTCCAATGTCTGACTCCCTCGCACCGCCTGTCTCTGAGGAGCAGGCTGCAGCAGGCGCCGAGATGGACGCCCTGATTGATGGCACAGCGCCTCAGTCTGCACCCCAATCAGAACCAAATGCCGCAGAAGAGCCGGAGCGTGATTATGAAGCCGAGGCCATTGAAATGGGCTGGAAGCCCGCTGACGACTGGTCTGGAGACCCATCCAAGCACCGTGACGCTAAAACGTTTGTTGAGTTGGCCGATAATGACCCCGCGGTGCTGCGCAAGAAGTATGACGCCAAAGTCAAAGAGGTCGAGGCGTTCAAAGTTCGGGTTACTGCGGTAACCAAGGCCGAGATTGACCGCACCAGGCGCGATGCGGATGAGCGGCATAGGTACGAGATTGATGCGCTTGAGAAGGAACGCGATGACCTGATTGAAGAATACAGGGGTGATGCAAATTCTATCAAGCAGATCAACAGGAATTTTGAGCTTGCCAGGGCTGATGTTGCCAATCCTGATGACGAGGTAGCTGGCGCAACAGTTCGCGCCAGCTGGTCGGAGCAGCGCAGGGCCTATGGAACGGATCCTGTGTTCACGAGTGCGGCAAAATCCGCGATGGAGCAAGTGATAGCTCAGGAGACCAGCGCCGATTGGAGAGGAACGCCGACTGAGCAGCACCAGGCCCGATTTATCAAAATCGACAAGCTGCTCGCTGACTCGGGCCGGTTCAGCGACATTTACGGCACTGCGCAGGCCAGGACTGACACGACTGTTCCCAAGGGTGCGCCACCTGCCAACTCCCGGTCGATCGAGGGTGCGCGCTCCAGTCCCGGCCGCACGAAAGCGAATTTCGACAGCCTGCCGTCTGACGCCAAGGCGATGTTCAAAATGCTCGCGGATGAGGGCATCGCGCCCAGCAAAGAAGATTTTCTGAAGGATTACCAGAATGCATAATTCCGAGTCAACGTCAGACGCCGTGAAGATCCGTAAGGCTCCCATGACAATCATGAAGGAGCGTGTTGAAGCTCAGGCGGCTGAGATTGCACACCTGAAGGCGTTAGCGGCCGAAACGCCATCCAGCGCGCCGATTGAGGTTTCCCACGCAACCGAGGCAGCCCCGGCACGTTCACGCGAATCGATAGAGCGCAGACGCCGCAAGGCGCGTGGCGCGAACGACCTTTCTCACCAGATGAAACTGGGTGTTGGTTTCAGGCTGGATAATGAATTTGAGTACCGCTGGATCAATGGCGGTCTCGACGACCAGAGGCTTCACGACAAGACGCGCCAGGAACAGCCCGGCGCGGACTGGTCACCGTTGACAAGCGACGGCTCAGAAGCGTCTGACTCCACCGGTTCTGTGCTGCGACGAGCGGTCGGCACAATCGGGGCAGGACAGGTGGAATATGCCTATCTCTGCAAGAAGCCAAAGGACCTTTATGATGAGGACCACGGCAACATACAGGCCCTGAACGATAAGCGTATGCAGGCCATTTTTGACGGTCAGGCCTCAGCGCCTGGCGAAAGCGCCCCTGACGGCATCGGATACGAGCAGCGTGTCGAGATGACCGGGCAGGGTCGCAAAGCTATCAAACTGTAACAACTCAAAAAGGTACGCATTATGGCGAACACAGATGCTGCGTTCGGGCTGAAGCCCATGCGCCATCGCGATGGATCGCCCTATAACGGGGCATCTAAGCGGTACTATGTCGGAACGGGAGACGCGAACAACATCTTTATCGGTGATGTCGTGAAACTCTCCGGGTCTGGTTCAACTGAGGGTATTCCGGGCATTGTCCAGCATACTGCAGGTGCAGGCTCGTCTGCGGGGGACGGCCCTGTTGGCGTCGTCGTCGGCTTTGAAAACCTGACGTCCGGCAATCTTTCGCGCACATATCGACCGGCCTCGACCGCGATGTATGTGCTGGTAGCAGACGGCCCGAACCTCATGTTTGCGGTTCAGGAGGACTCGGTTGGTGGTGCGCTTGCCGTCACTGATATTGGTCTAAACGCGGACATCATTATCGGCACGGGAAACACTTTGACGGGCACGTCAGCGTTTGAACTGGATTCCAGTTCGGCGGCTGTTACTGCCACGCTCGATTGCCGGATACATGAGGTTCTTCAGCGCCCCGACAATGAAGTCGGCGCAAATGCCATCTGGCTGGTTTCTCTGAATAACCATCCGTGGAATGTGGCGGAGGGTGAATAATGACTGAGAACAGAGGAACACTTCCTAAGGCACTATGGCCCGGCGTGAATGCCTGGTGGGGTGCCGACTACAAGAACCACCCTGAAATCTGCTCACAGGTCTTTTCTGTGCAGAAATCGACAATGGCGTTCGAGGAGGACGTGCAGCTTACGAGCACGTCCGCTGCACCGATCAAATCCGAGGGCGGCTCTCGCACTTATGACAATATCGGTCAGGGTTACACGACCAGGTACACGCATATTGCGTATGCCAGCGGTTTCCAGATCACGCGTGAGCAGTTTGCGGACAACCAATATGCCAAAGTTGCCCGTGCTCGCACAAAAGCGCTCTCGAAATCACACCGTGTGACCAAGGAGACGGTTGCGGCCAATATTCTCAACCGCGCCTATAGCGGCTCATATCTCGGCGCTGATGGCGTTTCACTCTTGAGCACGGCCCATCCTGAAAAAATTGGGACGTTCTCCAACCGTCTCTCTGTCGCAGCCGACCTGTCGGAATCTGCGCTGGAGGATCTGATGATCCTGATCATGACGGCCACTGACTCTGTTGGTGATCCGATCATGCTTAAGCCAAAACGGCTGATCATCCCGCCACAGCTGATGTTTGCGGCAACACGCATCACGGCATCCCTGAGCCAGTCGGGCACGGCAAACAATGACGTAAATGCCATGCGCGAAATGGGTATGCTTCAGGAGGCGCCAATATGTTGGCAATACCTGACGGACCCTGATGGATTCTTCATCCAGACGGATGTGGAGGAGGGTTTGAAACTGTACCAACGTGAGGCCCGCGAAATCAAGAAGGGCAACACTGACGACGATACCGACAACCTCAAGGTCAAATCCTATGAGCGTTTCTCGGTTGGCTATACAGACCCTCGGGCCCTGTATGGATCGCCGGGTGCAGGCTGATGACTGACGACGACCTGGACGGGCAAATCACTGGTGTCTGCCAGCGCACAGGGTTTAACGTAAGACCCGAAGACCTTGTGCGCGAGTGGACGGGATTGCTTGTTCGCAGGTCGTCGTTTGAACCTAAGCACCCAATGCTTGACCTACCGGCCCCGCGCGGAGAGCACGTTCGCGACAAGGCGACGGGGCCGGACCAGGTTATTGATGCTGGTGATCTGCGTGACCCTCCTACAATTGCTGAATTGGGAGCTAATAACTGATGTCGCTTTCAAGCACGCGCGATGGTGCCGTTACGGTCGGTGAAATGATCACCGCAGCCCTGCAGAAACTATCCGTTATTGTTGGCGGAGAGACTGCTGCCGCAGAGGACTCTGCGATTGGATTAGCCAATTTACGACGCATGGTTCGCACATGGTCAGTGCAGGGCGTTCGCATGTGGTTGACCGATGAAGAAGTTGTCACGCTAACGACCGACGCGGCGAGCTACACGCTTGATCCGCGCTACCTTGAGATTTCAGACGGGTTTCGCAGGTCCGGGACAAATGACACGCCATTGAGGCTGTTCACCCGTGAAGAATATAACCGCCTGCCAGACAAGACGACGAGTGGTGCGCCATTCGCGGTGTTCATCGATCGTCAACTCGCCACGACAAAGGCATTTGTCTATCCTGTGCCGACGGGCGCTGGCGATTACCTGTATTTGACAGGCAAGCGCGCAATCCTTGACCCAACTGCACTGAGTGAGGACCTCGAAATTCCTGCCGAGTGGGAGGAGACGATTGTCTATAATCTCGCTGTTCGCATGGCCCCGGAATTTGAGACCACGCCTCGTGCTGATGTCGTGAACATGGCAATTCAGCTTTATGCCATTCTTGCAGGCCAGGACCGCCAGGGCTCGATCCGATTTGTGATACGAAACTAATGCCACGCGCGCCATTCGCCACGAGTCACGCCGCTCGCGCATTCCCCGGCGACTCGGAGAGGATGTTCGTCAATATGTATGCCGAGCCGAACGAGTCTGACCCAGCCCGTCCGATCAAGCTGATGACGACGCCTGGCACGATGGACAAGGATGTTGGCAACGTCATTCAGGGCAATGTCCGGGCGATGGCGCAGGAGGATGCGTTCGCCTCTGGCAAGGTATTGATCCTCGACGGCACGACCTTGAGAACATGGGTTCCGTCAACCGGCACGTTTGGCACGATAACCGGCACTGTGAGCGGCACAGACAGGGCAGACGTGGCCATATCGCAGACTGAGCTTGCCATCCTGTCGGGTGGTACGGTTTACGTCTCAGCGGGCACGACAATCGCCGCAGCGACGGATGCGGATTTTCCAGCCGGGATTACGTCTGTTGCGGTAATGAGCCAGCGGCTCCTGATGACGACGACAGCGGGGCGGTTCTTCTTCTCGTCTGTTCTGGACTTTGACGATCTGACGGGCCTGTACTTCTACACCGCAGAGGGCTCGCCAGATAATCTGGTAGCCGTTCGCAGGTGGGCTGAGATGGCGCTGATGTTCGGCACCGAGACGCTCGAGCTTTGGTATTCTGAACCGTCGAATGCTTCTGACCCATTTAGCCGCGCGTCCAGTGTGGTGCCAACCGGTTGCAAGGCACGCGATACGATTGCGATAACGTCAGTTGGCCCGGTCTGGGTTGATCCGACGAATAACGTGGTGCTGCTTGTCGGGGCGCAGACGCAGACGATTAGCCCGCCATGGTTGTCGCGCCTGATTGCGGCTGAATCGGCTGCTGACCTGATCGCGTCGACCTACAAGGCTGAAAGCAGCGAGTTCTACGTCCTGAATGGCCTGAACTTCTGCGCAGTGATCAAGGGCGGGACGCAGGATTGGCATTTGCGCAAGACAGATAGCAGCGACACATGGGCGTTTTCGCGCATCCTGACAGCCGGGGGCGAACAGTATGCGACCAAGCGGACGGGTACGGCTTTCATGCGGCTTAGCCGAGACTACGCAACCGATGAGCAGGCCGATGCGAGCACTTTGGGCACGGATATTACACGCGAGTTCTTCGCGCATATCCCGCATGGGAGTGGTCGACCGGCGCTTGGTGCGATCATACTTGAGGGATCGAAAGGCATTGGTCTTTCTGCTGGCGATGGCTCTGCTCCAGTTGTTCAAAGGCGCATATCGAATGATGATGGAAATTCCTGGACCGCTTGGGATTCGCGCGCGCTTGGCGCTCAGGGCGCATATAGTGCCCGCTCAAAATGGTCCCGAAACGGCCTCGGCAAGCGGCCCCAAACAATCCTGCACTTCAAAATAGCCGAGCCTGTCATACTCACTGTCACTGGCGTCGTTTGGGGTGAGGCCAGCTAATGACGATA
>Ga0105051_10006376_pt1 | contig 12738 bp, 9 predicted proteins | sample FRY02_FD_78383 | JGI IMG/M metagenome (GOLD analysis project Ga0105051, IMG submission 78383) | Freshwater microbial communities from Lake Fryxell liftoff mats and glacier meltwater in Antarctica - FRY-02 (megahit assembly) | ecosystem: Environmental > Aquatic > Freshwater > Ice > Glacier...
CTTTCAAACCGCTGCGGCTACGACGAACGGCCTTCGCAACGGCGGTCACGGCAGCGGATTGGCTGACGACGCGCTTGTGAAGCTCTTCCTCCATCTTCATCAAACGCATCGTGTCTTCGGTCGACAGACGTGTCAGCGGAATGCCAGTCATCTTGCTGACCACCTCGGCAATCACTTCTTCATCCACAACGCCATCGGTCATCTTGCTCTTCTCACGCCATTCCTGGGTGATCTGATCCTTTTTGCGACGGAGCTTTTCGGCCTGATCACGAAGATTCGCAGCCTTCTCAAAATCTTGATTGGCGACGGCGTCTTCTTTGTCCTTGTTGAGCTGTTCGACTTCGACGTCAATTTCCTTCAAATCTGGTGGACGGCTCATCGTGCGGAGACGAACACGAGCACCGGCTTCATCGATCACGTCGATCGCCTTGTCAGGCAAGCAACGAGCCGTGATGTATCGCTCGCTCATCTCGACCGCTGCGGTGATCGCATCATCGGTGAATTGAACGCGGTGATGCTCTTCGTAACGTTCGCGAAGTCCCTTGAGGATCTCGATCGTTTCTTGCTTCCCGGTCGGCTCGACAATGATCTCCTGGAACCGTCGTGCGAGTGCAGTGTCTTTCTCGATGTACTTGCGGTACTCGTCGAGCGTCGTTGCACCGATGCACTGGATTTCACCACGAGCCAGAGCTGGCTTAAGCACGTTGGCGGCATCGATCGCGCCTTCCGCACCACCCGCCCCGACCAAGGTGTGAAGTTCGTCTATGAAAAGGATCGTGTTTTTGACACGACGCACTTCGGTCATGACGGCCTTGATCCGTTCTTCGAATTGACCGCGATACTTCGTACCAGCGACCATCATCGCGAGGTCAAGCACAACGATTCGCTTGTCCGCAAGAATGTCAGGCACTTCGCCCGCGATCACTTTTTGGGCGAAGCCTTCGACGATTGCTGTCTTGCCCACACCCGCTTCGCCGAGCAAAACGGGGTTGTTCTTGGTTCGGCGGCAAAGAATCTGGATCGCACGCTCGATTTCGCGTGCACGACCGATGACGGGATCGAGTTCACCTTTCTTGGCAAGCTCCGTCAAATCGCGACCGAAGCTGTCCAGAGCAGGCGTCTTGCTCTTGCCGCTCTTGCCGCTCGCTCCACTTTCGCTGCTTGCCCCCGCGTCGCTCCCTTGACGGCCACCACGTTCACCGACTTCAGCCCCCTCAAGTCCGTGACCGAGAAGGTTCAGCACCTCTTCGCGGACGTCGTCAAGCTTCAGCCCAAGGTTCATCAAAACCTGGGCGGCGACGCCTTCTTGCTCCCGCAGCAAGCCGAGCAGAATGTGCTCAGTGCCAACGTAGCTGTGATTTAAATTGCGAGCTTCTTCCATCGAATATTCGATGACTTTCTTCGCCCGGGGCGTTTGAGGAAGCTTGCCAACGGTCACCATCTCAGGACCGCTTTGAACAAGCTTCTCGACTTCAAGGCGGATCTTTCGCAAGTCGACTTCAAGGTTTTTGAGCACGTTCGCGGCCACGCCGCTGCCCTCTTTCACCAAGCCGAGCAAAATATGTTCGGTGCCGATGTATTCATGATTGAAGCGTTGCGCTTCTTGGTTGGCCAATTGCATGACCTTCCGTGCTCGATCGGTGAAACGTTCGTACATGATATTTCCCTGTCCCCTGGTCTTACTAAAATGTCCATCTCTGGTCGGCAAGTCTCGATCGACTCGTCAACGACAAGCCACGTCCGCATTGCGCTCGTGCATACCTGAATCTTCGCAGGTTCGATCACACGATCAAACATGGCAACATCGGATTCCGGTCAACGCTCTCAATCGATCCTTGTTCGCAAACTGTACGCCACTGCCAATACTCGCACGGTGAAACGGACGCAAAAGCTTTGATCTTGTCGTCACTCGTCCCGCATAAGTTGAATCGGCGATTTGGATTCTATCGATTAAGCGAAAAATCGGGGATAGGAGCTTGCGTCGACGCAAGAGCAGAAAATTTGGAGACGACTGGCTAACCCAATGCTGCCAAATGGGCAGCCGAAATCGTCCGTCGGGTCGTGCCGAATTTGTCAATTCGACAGTATTTTCGAGTAAATTACGCTGCAATCGCCCTTCGAGATGGTTCCGATATCTTCGATTCTGAAGATTCGTTCGCGCGGGACACTTTGTCGCCGCCATCGCGAAATGCCAAATCACGCAACAATCTTTTTTCTTCCGCATCCACTTCAAGCCACCAACGATCCGCAACTTCGGTGGTCCGCAGCTTGTCGATGCAAACTCTGCAAAATTCTAAACGAGCGGTGTGGCGATAGACCGCGGCGAGCAGAAGCAACGCCGGAGGATCGCGTTCCTCGATCGCAAGGCAATCCTTAAGCAAAACTTCGGACCGCACCCAATCGGACTTCAGAAACGCTAAATGAGCATCCGCGAACCGGTCAGGCTTTTTGCTTGCTTTGCGAGGTTGAATCAAACCAGGCAATTCCCGGATGTTTTTGATCGTGCAGTAAAACCACGCTATCACTCCGACCCAGCCTCCGACGCGAACGAACGAGTAGGTCAACCATTCGGGATAAATGAACCGAGCGATGAGCAGCCCATTGAGTGCTAGCCCAAACGCCAGCGCCGTCGGCAACGCCGATAGACGTCCGCGCCACCAGAGTTCGGGCAATCCTGGCCACAAACAGGTTAAATAAAGCTTATTGTCCAAAATTTGATCCCTCACGTTTTCGTCAACACCACGACCATAAGGCATCCGCGACCGCCATCGCAACGCGGCTTTCCTCAGCGGGTCTGAAGATATTTTTGGTGATAGGAGCCGCCGTGAAATGGTTGCCCTTGTCTCCATAGAGTCCTTTATGCGAAGGACAAAAGCGGTGAATTGCACCGTTCTGAGCGAATTCGTCCTCTTGCTTTGCTTTCTTGCGTCCATGTCACAAACGATCGATAACCCATTTGCCGTTTCGCCGCGTCGACGACCTTCACGCCTGCAGGTGACGTCACGATTGCTTGTCGGGGCTAAAGGTTTAGCGATGGTTGCGGCTTTGTTCGCATTTTTAATCATCGCCCAAGCTCAAAGCCGTCGTTGGCTGCTTGAACGCTGGGTGACGGGACTCGCCGATTTACCGGTAGCCCAGCAGGTTGAGCGTTTGCTCCAAATCGATGCCCTCGGAGATATTGCAACCGAAACCGTCGCCCGAAGATTGGCCGCCGAAGATGAGACCGTCGCCGCGACTGCGTACGAACTGCTTCGCGAACATCAAAACGAGTGGACCACTCGCGACGATGCCGCAATCGGTCGCGCCCACAAGAATCTGATTCAAGGCATCGCAGCCATTGCTCCCGAACTGCAGGGACAACGCGCTCGCTGGGCCAAAGAACTTCTCAATCAATCGGTGATTGAATGCGTCGACCGGCGTGTCCGTGAAATGGACGATGCGTACGATGCCGCAAATCTCGCGCTTGAAATTTTTACACAAAACAATCCGGCTTCCCAAACCATCGTAAGCTCATCCTCAAACCAGATCGCTCCCCTGGGAGCCGACGCGGGTGAAACTTCGCTCCGCCCTCGCTTGGTGCCGTTGCCCGTGCGATTGCCAATGCAGGCGGATGTCGCCAACGATCAAGTGGTCGCCAAGGCTCCGACGATCGATGCCGTTGAGCCAATCGAACTGTTGCAGGCGATTCAAACAGAACCTCGCATCACGCAGGTCGCAAGTGGCGCCAATGCAACACGTGCGATGAACGAGCAAATCCGTGACGAGGTTCAGCCGGTTCGCCATTTGACTCAGTCTTCACTCGAAACGTTTGACACCAAGTCAGTAATCGGTTTGCTGGGAAGTCAACAAGCCGAAACTCGCGACCAAGCCGTCAACGAACTGGTCAGGCGAGGTTTAAGCAACGAAGAAATTCGCATCGCCAACCAGCTCGCTTCTCCCGTCGTCGATGTTCGTCTGGGCCTTCTCGAATCAATCGTCAATAGGACAGACGTGGATCCGCGTCCATGGTTGCTTTGGCTCGCCGAGGACAGTAATCGCGAAGTACGAATGCGAGCGATCTCATCATTGGCGACCATGAATGACGCATCGATTAAGCAAGCCCTTCGCAAGCGATTGTCACGCGAACACGATCCCGACGTTATCGCTCATCTGAATCGCGCCGTGAGCATGAAATAGAGTTAAGCACGCCAGCAGGTATCAGATCGCAAATTGAGATATCAGGCACGCGCCGCCGTGCCATTTACCTGCGGACGGCACGACGGAGTGTCCCTTGTACATAGGTTCCCAGCATGCCGAAGGTGACACTTGCTTTCCTATTTTGTAACAAGATAAGTCTTGAACCACGCGACCATTTCCGCGGTCGCGTTTTTCGCATCCTCGCCGCCAAAACCGTGCCCCGCATTTTCGAACCGGATCAGCTCGCTGGTCAATTTCGCTTCTTTGAATGCAGCATGTATTTTTTCGCTGTGCATGATCGGAACCAGATCATCTTTTGCACCGGCAAGCAAAAGCGTAGGAGCATCGTCTGGCGTCACGTGAACCAGTGGCGACGCTAACTCCGCGCCGCTCATGTCAAGATCCAGAGCAGGAAATCGATCATAGGCAGGAAGCCGATCGGTCGCACTTCTCACCATGATTCGAAGGTCCGTCGGCGCGACATAGGCGACGACCGCATTCACACGGTCGCTAACCCGTTCGATCGGGTCCTGAGAGTCTGCATCGCCTTCGTCGGAAGCCGTTCCCAACATCAGGGACAGATGCCCGCCGGCACTCATTCCAAACACGCCAATACGATTGGGATCAATCTTGAACTGGTCAGCATTCAAACGAATGTAGCGAACGCTGCGCCGGACATCCGAGATCGCTTCCGGAATCGAAAACTTGGGGCTGCTGCCATGACGGACCGCAAAGACAGTAAATCCTTCGTCGGTCAGCGGTCGAAATTGTTTTTGAGCCTGCTCGGGTGGCGACCATTTGGAATACCACCCGCCGCTAACCATGAAGAGCACCGCGGCACCGTTTGAATTCGCCGTCGGCTCAAAAACATCGAACGTCATCGCCAGTCCTTCTTTGTGACCATAAACGACGTCAGGCGTAATGGTGACATCGGCGACCGCGGGACGCATCGAAACGATGCCAAATAGGAATAACATAAGCAGAGCGATGAGTCGTTTCACGGTGAACAAAGCCTCGGGTTGGGACGAGTCGGGATCGAATCCGGGATTTCAAAGGAGAGGATCATCGCCCCCACGTTTCTTCTTCGCTTCAACGTCGATGTAGAAAACGAAGATGAGGCTGAGCTATGCACGAAAGGCAGGGCGATCAGACTCCAAGCATATCCGATCCTTCAATCTGCGGCGATTGATCAAGAATCGCGAAGAACGGACGATGGGCTCGAGCGGGGACGACGCGACCGCTTGCGCCATTTACAATGCCTCCGCTCCGCCTTCGCAGAGTCGCTTTTAGCCTCGATAACTTTTCATCAAAATCTTAAATCCGAACGGCGTGATTAATGGACACCATCGTACAAATATCGCTTGATTTAACCAACATTGATGAAGCTTTGGAAACCGCTCGCATCGCCATGCGAGCCGGCGTGGATTGGTTAGAGGCCGGAACTCCACTGATCCTTGCCGAAGGACTGCATGGCATCCGTGCCTTGCGTCGTGCGTTTCCCGACACGCCGATCATCGCTGATCTCAAAACGATGGACGGCGGCTATCTCGAAGCCGAGATGATGGCCAAAGCGGGTGCGACCCACGTCGTTGTCATGGCTCGGGCTCACGAAGAAACCATCCGCTGCGTCGTCAAAGCGGGCCGTGACTATGGAGTGAAAGTTATGGGTGATAACATGGTCTGCCCCGATATGGTCGCCGGTGCAAAGTGGCTGGAAGATCTCGGTTGTGACTACATCGTCCATCACATCGGCTACGACGAACGCCGTGGAATTGCGGCACGAGGCCATCGCATGCCGAGCCCGCTGGACCAGCTTCGTGAAGTCGTTCAAGCGGTCAAGATTCCCGTTCAAGCGGTGGGAGGATTGTCACTCGAACAAGCGATCCAGTGTCCGGCATATGGGGCGCCGTTAGTGGTCCTTGGCGCGCCGCTCACCATCGACGCGGACTCGTTCAAAACCGCCGATGGTGATTTAGAATCATCCCTAAGACTTATCTGCGACGCGATCCATCGTCAAAGCTAAGGATCCTGCGGGTAATAAGTGTCAGGTCTCTTTGGTGCGAAGCATCCGAAGGGCCAGTTCCTGGCAAAAAAAACCTGACACTTATTACCCGCTCATTGCTAAACGCAGCAGAGTGTGGGGTGCATGAAGTTCGAATGAAAGAACTCCTTGCACTTAAATTATCTTCTGCCCTCAACCTTTCCTGCCTCTTTACTTTTTGCCATTTTGATTCAATGATGAAATCAGCCGCGGTTGTTAACTTTGCTCCCGAAAAACATTCGGTCGAGATCCGTGAGATCGAATGTCCTTCGATTGGCCCAGACGATGTGCTGCTCGAAGTTGCCAACGTTGGCGTTTGTGGCAGCGATCTCCATCAATGGACTGCGGATCATTCTTGGCCCGTCAATTACCCTGTGGTACTTGGGCATGAGTTTGGCGGACGGATTCTAGAGCTGGGAGCCAATGTTGACGGATGGCAAGAGGGGGATCGAGTGGTCAGCGAAACGGCAGCGATCATTGACCAGCGCAATCCTATGTCGCGCCGCGGTCTCTACAACTTGGATCCCACTCGCAAAGGTTTCGGCTATGGCGTGAATGGCGCGATGACCAAGTACGTTCGCGTTCCCGCGAGAATACTTCATGCCATTCCTGATTTGCTGCCGTTTGAACACGCATGCCTGACTGAGCCATGCTGCGTCGCTTACAACGCGGTCGTCAAGAACGCGCGCATCGAACCAGGTGACCGGGTTGTCGTCTTGGGCCCCGGTACGATTGGCATCCTTTGCGCGGCAATGGCCAGATTATGTGGAGCCGAGGTCGCACTCGTGGGGCTTGAGTCAGATCGGCATCGACTGGAGATCGCAAAACAATATGGATGCGAAGGGATCATTGGGGATGCGAAACCATGGGCGTTGGAGCGTGATGGGCTCGGCTGCGATGGCGTGATTGATGCTGCTGGCGCAAGCATGACGCTAAAGATTGCGATTGATATCGTGCGTCCTGCTGGCTGGATCTCGAAGGTTGGTTGGGGGCCCCAGCCACTCGGCTTTAACATTGACCCGTTGGTGCAGAAGAATGTCACGCTTCAAGGCAGTTTCAGCCACAATTGGCCGATCTGGGAACGAGTCATCGCGCTGTTAGCCAGTGGGCAGCTTGACGTAAAGCCAATTATCGGTGGCGTCTGGCCGATCACGCAGTGGCATGAGGCATTCGAAAAAATGCACAGAGGCGAAGTCGTCAAAAGCGTTCTCGCACCTGTTTAGGAAATGGATAAGAGAAACGAATGGAATTGCCAAAAAAAACTTGACATTGAGCTGTTATTTGGGAGAGGGAAAATGTTGAGCTCTACGATAAGACTTCAAGATTTTGAGCGAATTGCGGGACACTGCATGTTTGGTTCCCGCGATTTCGGATCCAAGATTAAGGCGTCCCCGCGGAATGTCCTCAGCGGCGCTGATTGCGGTCGATGTCGTCAAATCGGCGTTCCATGGTCCGCCATGAGACGATTTAGACAGCCCCGCGTCGAAAATGGCGTCATAACGACGATTCGAACACCGCGGAGGAACGTCAACCCCAGTATTTTTGAATCGCCCGTGACATTCGGATTTTACCCGTAGAGAGGCTGACCGAGTTTTTCGGTACGAATCAGACCCATCATCAAGGCACCACGCCATTTAGGTGGTATCGCTTGTCGCGATCCAGCCGGGAAATTACGTGCTTTTCATTCAGGGTGATTGAGGGGATTTGAACCCCCGACATTCGGAACCACAATCCGACGCTCTAACCAACTGAGCTACAACCACCGCATGTAACGGAAATTTAACCACCGATTTGGTAGCGGTCAACTGCGGCTGTTCACAACGAAAATTTCCCGTCATCCTGACCGTCCGGTTAGCATAGACCCCGACAGTTTCATCGAGGTTCACCCACCCCCCATCGCCACTCTTTTCTACCTGGCTATCCTTTGATAAAACCGAATCGCATCCCAAAGCTTCCCCACGTCAGTCCCGTCGAAATTAAGTCTGCAGTTGATCCAGTAGCTGAAAAAACTGAGAACGCGTCGCGTGGCGAATCAATGCCAGCACCTTGGGTGGCTCGCGTAATCATGGCCTGGCTCGTTTTACACTTTAGCCTGATCGCCCTTGCTTACACATCAAGCATTGCTGCCTCTTCCGTTCAATTGCGAATCCTTGACCTCTTTCGCCCCTACTTAGCTATCACGCATTTAGATTCCGACGGGACCCCTCTGCTGTTTTCCGACTCTTCGCCATCCGAAAAGACGCATCTCATCTCGGAAGCAACATCGAAAGAACCAGAAACCGAAGATGATTGGCTTGCGATCGGACAAAGTGAATCAAACGGCGGCCTGATGGGCGGAATCGCAGGCGGTGACCGCCAACGTCGCTGGCAACGCTTTCTCGCAACACTGGCGGAACTTGGGGAAAAAGAACAGGGTGCAATGGCCGCTTGGTTCATTGAACCAATCGCTGTGGCGAGAACTGATGTCCAGAAATTTAAAATCACCCGCGAGCCTGACCTGATGACAACTGTTGTCGATGACAATGCATCGCCGCCCTACACCGTCGCCATTGTCCGCCAAGACGGCCAAGGCCCGCGACTCGTTCAGGCTGCCCCCAAACGCTTGGCATCACCCGCCATCCACATCGATAACGCGGGATCCCCATGACTAACTCTGCTCAAAAATTCTGGTTTGCTGACCGACACGAAACCTCGTCGCTTCGGTTCGTGCGATCCGGATTGTCGATCGTCGCGATCTGGTACTTCGTCTCTCATTGGTCAGATATCAACACCTGGTTTGCCACGGAAGGCATTCTATCAAGCATACGAATTGGCGGATTTCTCGATGCAGCCGATTTGACTTCTGACGCGACCTGGCGATGGTCCCCTTTGTATCTCACCGGCTCAGGCGTTGCCCTTCGAGCTTATTTGGTGATCGGAATTTTTCTCGCCATCGCCACGCCGTTCACTCGCAGCACTCGCGTGCCAGCGATCATGTTGTGGTTGTGGTGTGTTTGGCTTTCGAATCGCAGCCTGATGGTCAGCGGCCCGGAAGAGTTAGTCCTTTGCTTTGGCCTTGGGTACCTTGCAATCGCCTCTCCAAAGGACCTGCAGAAACGCGATCTCGTGGGCAGTGAATCGCCTCGCTCGTTGGCCTGTTCCTGGACGACGGCATTCTCAAGGCGATTGCTCCAAGTTCATACATCTCTTCTGATTGGGCTCACTGGCCTGACGATGTTATCAGCCAAAATCTGGTGGGATGGAACGGGCAGCGTTTCCGTAGCGGCCCCCATCGGTAGGCGTTTAATCAACATAACCGAGTTGATCACAAATCCCACAATTCATGAATTGCTGACGCACGCAATCATCATCCTTGCCCTAGTGAGTCCCATCGCCATTTGGTTTAACGCGACCAGAAACGCTGCGTTCTTTGGACTATTGATATGGTGCTTGATCATGGCCGTCCTCTCAAGTCAATGGATGTACCTCACAACGCTCGCGATATTGCTGCAAAGCTTCCGGACTTCCCTATTGTTTAGCAAAGATTAGCTGGCTAATGCCACGTTGGATCAAATTCCTCGTGATTCGCCGCATTTGCGAAGCCATACGCCGTCTTGGCGATATTCACGGTTCTTTACGCAAGACCTCGGCTTACGCCGTTCGGCTAATCCAACGCGGCGCTGTCCCGTTAGAAAACATTCCGGCGAATGCCCTCGCTTCTAACCTTCTGCTCCGGCCATAATCGGAAGCAAAATACTGCCGAGCATTCCGCAAGGTGAAAGCTGTGTCATCGTCAACGTTCCGCTGTGCTGCTCGATGATGGAGCGACTAATACAAAGCCCCATGCCAAGGCCCTCTGGTTTTGTCGAATAGTAGGGCGTTAACAACTTGCCAAACTGCGACGGAGTCAACATCGGCCCAAAGTCTTTAAAGTCAATTCGAATGAATTCGCCATCGGTGCAAGTTTCGATGTCGATAAATTTTTCACCGTCAGGTACCTCGCTCATCGCTTCAATTGCGTTTCTTATAAGGTTTACAAACACCTGCTCAAGTCGAATCGGATCCGCTTTGACAAGCGGCATGCCTGACTGTAAATCCATTCGTACCGTAACGCCCACGCTCGCAAAGTAATTTCGCAAAACATTGCTCGTCTCGCGAATAACATGATTGGGGTCGATGGCGACGGGCTCAAAGCTATCAAGCGAGATGAACTTCCTCAGCCGATTAACGATCGACCCGGCCTTTAATGCCTCGCGGCTTATCAATTCAAGCGTTTCAAGCAACTCCACGTCTTTTGAAATTAGGTTTTCGCGACTCAAAATCAATCCACCGGATAACAAACTTATCGTACCTAACGGTTGGTTGATTTCATGTGCCAAAAACGCAGCCAAGCTTCCCATCGTCGCAAGCCGCTGAACATGGGACAGTTGGTCGTTTTGTTGGGAGATAATATGGTCCGACTGCTTCCGCTTCGTAACGTCTCGAAGAATCGATATATTTATGCCTGGAAGTATATTGGCGATGGTACCGATCTCAGCGATGATCGTTGTTTGGTCTTGCCGAACCAATTCGATTTCACTGATGGACGCTCGAACCGCTTGATCGTTGCCTGAATGGTCCATTGCTTTCGAAGGGTTTCCTGGGATCATGAGATCGGACAGCGTTTTCTGCGACAAATCGTGCCGTGAATAGCCAAACATTTCACATGCGGCGTCGTTCATATTAACGCATCGCCCCTGATCATCAGCAATCATCACGGCCTCAAGTGCGTTATCGAATAATGACTGCCAAAGTCGATTCGCACGATCGCGTTGAAGAACGCCAGTGACAAGCGAAGAGACGGATTGTATGAAGGCAAACTCGTCATCTGAAGTGATTCGTCCACCTGCGAAGATCCCGTCAAAGCACCCAACAACTTCGTTTTCCTGAGAAAAAGGGGCGCGAAAACCATAAATTACACCGGTGACCGAGTTTCCTTTTTCTTCGCCCGGAACCCGCCAAATCTCAAATCCCTCGTTATAAAGAGCAAGCGTATTGTTCTGTATCTCCAGCGAATCCAGATCGATGGCAAGTCGTCTCCCATCGCTGGGAAGCTTTCCCATAGAAGCGACGATTGATACATTTCGAGTTCCCGGAACCTGAAGCACAATCCTTGCGAAGTCTAACGGAAAACCTTCCGATAAACGTTCAATTACATTTTGCAGGAACAGGTCTCGATTGTCGACTTCAACCGCAGAGCGCCCAAGCTCTGCAAGGATCGCTAAGAGCTTCGCACGATTCGCTAGCTTTTGTTCATTTGCCTTTTCGGTTGAGATGTCGCGGAAGGATCCCACCGCACCAACAACGAGCCCGCGAGCGTCCAAGATAGGCGAGAGCACCAAACGTACCGGAATCGCCCTGCGTTCACATTCCGCATTGATTCCTATCCCATAAAAACGCAACTGCGCTTCGCACTCGCCTTGCCAACATTCCCCTGAGATAATGCATTGCTCAACCGCTTGTTGATCCAATGCCGCAGGCCGCACCAAATCGATTAATGATTGACCAAACGCATCGCCCCGTGCAACTCGCGTTAAGGTTTCGGCATATTGATTCCAATAAATTAGGTTGCCTGCGAGATTGGTAGCGACGATTCCTTGATCCACTGCATCCAATAGACGCAGTTGCAATAAAATCTCTTCCTTCGCCTCGTTTAAATTGTCGCTCAAGAACGCAGAGGCTGCTCGATGAACGTATTCAATCAACTGGCTAAAGTCACTTAACTTTTCAACATATGCGAAGACTCCAAGATTGAGTCCGTCTCGCATCGACTCAACGGTCGAAAATGCGGTGTGGATGATGATTCGAGTCTTTATTCGCTTACTGGCAAGTGACCGGGCGAACTCAAGACCACTTTCGCCATTTAGATCAAGATCAACGACCGCAACCGCGAATGACTCGATCGCAGCGATCTTAAAAGCAGACTTAAGTCCCTTGCAGGTAACGACGTCGAAGTTTTCGCGCCGAAGGATTTTTGCGAGAATTGCAAGTTGGGCAGGATCATCTTCAATCAATAGAAGACGTAAATGGCTGCTTTGGTGAGTCTCCGACATAAGGCATCAAACGCGAGATAGGGCTTAATCACGTAAGCAGGGGGCATCTTGCAAAATTAAGGTAGCAGGTACGCTCGTTCGTGCCATCACTTGAGGACGGCACGAAGGAGCGTTCCTGCTAGATTCTAAAGAAAGACAATTGTTTAGCTGCTTAGCAGATTTTTGAATGAATATGAATCAGCACCCTACTGTCTCCGGAAATAATTCAAACACAAGGTTTAAAGCGTTTGCTCTCTGTGATCTGGTTCTTCTCGGATTTTAGTGGCATCTGTCCAGAATGGGGGATTTTTTGAGGCATCTACTCCTGCGTCCAATGGGAGTCCAAAAAGCAGCCTCGGCGAGTCTTTGCTCGCCGAGATTGCCTTTCAAACGCCCATTGGACGCAGGAGTTCATGCCTGAAAAATCCATCTCTAAACTGAAAGTGACTTCCAACCTTGATGTTTTCGCTC
>Ga0105051_10006377_pt1 | contig 12737 bp, 7 predicted proteins | sample FRY02_FD_78383 | JGI IMG/M metagenome (GOLD analysis project Ga0105051, IMG submission 78383) | Freshwater microbial communities from Lake Fryxell liftoff mats and glacier meltwater in Antarctica - FRY-02 (megahit assembly) | ecosystem: Environmental > Aquatic > Freshwater > Ice > Glacier...
CAACGTCTGCTGCCAAATCATTGGACGCAGGAGCGGATGCCTGCAAAAATCCACCGCCCTGTTCCGAGGTCGAAAGACCGAAATCGAACCTCACCCTTGCCACTAAAATTCAAGAAGAACCAATTGAGTCCATCGGAACCTGATATTTACAAACCAAGAATTGCATTCAGTCACTCGTCACGGTGAGTGAATTTAACGTATTTAAAAACCGATGATTTGCGTTTCGGTCATCGATCGTGTCGTGATCGTTGAAATGGACGGTACCTGTGCAACTTAAATAGCTTAGTCGATTCTAGATTCATCGTATTTCATTCGTAATTATGGTACGGTGCGTGGACTGGCTCGTCGCGATGACCCCGACATTCAGGTTGCTCTCGCGGGGTTAGGGAAAAAGGAAGAATTCTTCCCTGGCGGACAGCGTCGCTTCAATCGATGGACCATCAACTTACCACTGAAACGCGTGGCACTGCAACAAACGGTTGCTCCCGCGAGTTGCTCCGGTTCAACTTGAATCAATCGGCCGACAATCTGATAAAAAACGCTTGGCGACTCCTAGAGGTAGAACAACCTCATCTTTTGCCACAACCGCGCCGATAAGGTTTTAGTGATGACGATCGTCTTCACTCTCCCGCCTGCTTTTCACGTTGATGAGCGTGGACGGCACTACTCTCTCCAAGGAATAACGAAACGGCATGAAACATCGGCGTTTCATCCATGTTGGAATGCTCGCCATTTGCGTCTTTGGAGCCGGTGGATGTACGCGTCACTGGTTTCGTACGCGTGCCGATCGCGACGCGCAACTTGTCATTCAGGAAAAGGGAGGCTTCCTCGACAATGGTCGCATCGAAGCGCCGTCGCAATCGCGACTGCACGATCCCAATGCGATCGATTGTCCGCCGATGCCACCCGATGATCCAGCGTCCCATCAACTGATGCATTACGTCGATGGCAAGGTTGGCTATCCCCACTGGGACAAGAACGGTCGGCTTGCGACAGTCGAGTCGCCAAGCTGGATGCGGCAGCTACCGATGAACGAAGATGGCAACGTGCAACTTGATCTCCGCGATTCCATTCGCGTCGCCAGGGTTAACTCTCGCAGCTACCAACAAAACCTGGAGACACTTTATGTGACCGCGCTCGACGTGAGTTTCGAACGATTCCGGTTTGATCATCAATTGTTCGCTGGCGGTACGATCAACCAGGATCTTCGTGGTCGAAGGGTCGGTCGGCGCAGTGAAACTTCGATCAATTCGTTTGTCGGAGTTGAAAAACTAAGTACAACCGGTGGTGAGCTTCTGGTCGGTTTCGCAAACTCATTAGTTTGGGATTCTTGGAGCCGCGACAGCGATTTATTTTCGTCGACAATCGACTTCAGTTTAGTTCAGCCACTGTTACGAAACGGAGGCCGCGCACGTGTGCTTGAGGGACTGACTCAAACCGAACGCACCATGCTTGCCAATGTTCGGCAAATGCAACAATTTCGTCAAGGATTCTTTGTCAACATTGCCACCGGTCGCAATTCAGGAAGTGGCCCATTGCAAGCCGGTGCTGTCGGCCAAGCGGGCCTCGGGTTGATCGCGGGTACACCAAGCGGGCGCAGCGGAGCCGCTGACGCGGGAGGATACCTTGGTTTGCTTCAAGACCAACAACAGATTCGAAACCAGATTGCAAACATCGCTGCGCTGCGAGACAGCTTGGCACAGTTGGAAGCGGCATTCGAGGCGAATCGAATTAGCAGTCGATTGCAAGTCGATCAGGCTCGTCAAGCGTTGCTCAATGCACAGAGCAGTCTGCTGTCGGCCCAAGCCGCGTATAAGACGCGGCTTGATGGATTCAAAATTGAACTCGGACTTCCGCCGACGCTGCCGGTGGAGATTCGCGATCCGCTGCTTGATCGATTTGTTTTGATCGAACCGGCGCTGACCGAACTGCAGGACATTGTCGGCGAAATCTTATTCGAACTTCGTAAGGTACGAGACCAACCGAATCGGCAATTGATCCAACAATCGCTGATCAAGATCAATGCCCTGAAGCCGATCATTGACGAACGAATTCAATCGGCCATCGATGATTTGGACGGCTTGCTAGAAACACTGCCAGAGCGTCGTGGGCGATTACGAGAAGTCGCCAAGCAGATTCGTGAACTTGATGCCGACGTTGATCCGCGAGTGTATGACGAATCGCGACTGGACGAACGGATCAATTTTTTAAAAACTCGCGTCCCAGCGATCATCGAAGACTTTCGCCATGCGGATGCGGATCGTCAAGCGATCGAAACCGACTTTATGACCGAAGATGCTGAAACGTCCAAGTCGGATGAAGCGGAAGATCCAGAAATGTGGAGTGCACTAAACTCGCACGCAACCGTGATTTCGGATTTGCTGCTTGAACTGTCATTGGTTCAAGCGGAAACGAGACTGCAGGGAATCGTTCTGCCACCGCTTTCAATTCAGTACGACGATGCGATCGCCTTGGCACAAGCAAACCGCTTGGACTGGATGAACGCTCGGGCTAACCTTGTCGATGTGTGGCGAAAGATCGAATTCTTCGCTAACGATCTGAAGAGCAACTTGGATGTTGTTGTCGATGGCCAATTGGGGACTCGTCCCGACAACGTGCTCGACTTTAATGGCGACAACAGCCGCCTTCGATTCGGAATTCGGTTTGACACACCGACCGCCCGCGTGGCTCAGCAAAACCGTTATCGGGAAGCGTTGATCAACTACCAAAGAGCCCGCCGCGATTACATGTTGTTCGAAGACCGAATCACGCAAAGTCTGATGAACACGCTAAGGCTTGTGACACTCAGTCAGATCAATCTGGAAGTGCGACGCACGGCCGTTCAAGTCGCCATCGCACAGGTCGACATCGCTCGCCTTAAATTGAATCCGCCGGTACGGCCCAACGAGGCCGCGCGAGGTTCGTCCCCCACCGCCGCTCGCGACTTGGTATCCGCGCTGAGCGATCTACTCGATGCACAGAATGATTTCCTCAGCGTGTGGGTCAGCAATGAAGTCTTGCGAATTCTGCTCGATTTCGAAATGGGAACGATGCAAATTGATCCCACGGGAATGTGGATTGACTCGGGGCCGATTGACGAAACCAGAATCAACTCGATGAGGGACCCAGATTTTCTTGATGGTTTGAACGATGACATCGATGGCTTGATTGATGAAAACGACGAATCCGGGCGAGACATGTCGCAATCGGACCCTGTGACGGTTGAGTTTCCCGATTTTCTTTCCACAAGACCGGACTCGAACTTGGGGGCGAAAACCGATCGCGAACTGCCTCCGATACGATTAACTGAACCGTCCAATGCGGTAAATAGCGTCACGGATGCTGATTGACAGATCGAAATTGCCACCTGCCAAATTTTTTGATATACTACGGCACCCTCCCACGGGCGCGTCCACCCATCCCGCCTTAGACGCGTCCAACACCATCCCACCTTAAACGCAACGAGTGATCGGCTCGTTTCAGGACGATGACTATGAAGTGGTTAAAAGCTGCTGTTCTCAACCCGCCTTTAACGATCAAACAACGTAGCCGTCTCGGCTCCATCACCACCACGCTGCTGCTTGGGCTTGGGGGAATGATGGCAGTCGGAGCTGCAATTCACGGTGTTCCCGCTTCGTTGACCACGCATGTGACTTCTTTCTTCAAAAAGAAAGAGCACATCAATTATCTGGTCACGAACGTTCAACGGGGACCATTCGTTTACAACATTTTGGAACGCGGCGAGATTGAGAGCTCCAGTAACGTCGAGGTTCGCTGCGAAGTCAGCGGTAGAACCTCATCGGGAGTCAACATTATCGAGATCATTCCTGAAGGCACTTGGGTTGAGGCCGGAGATTTCTTGGTAAAGCTCGACGATGCGGCACTGCAGACTCAGTTGATTCAACAGCAAATCGTTAGCAGCAACAGTGAGTCGACATTCATCGAGGCCCAAGCGACTTTAGACTCGGCGAAATTAGCGCTTGACGAATACGCTGAGGGAACCTTTATCGAACAACTCGAGAAGTTAGAAAGCGAGTTGTTCGTCGCGGAAGAGAACATGCGCCGGTCGGAGGAATACCTTGAATACAGCAAGCGACTTGCCGAGCGAGGCTATGTTCCTGAGGCTCAACTAGAAGCCGATATATTTGCGGTCGAGAAAGCCCGCAAGGAACTCGGCGTCGCGGAAACGAAACTTCATGTTCTGAAGTCGTTCACCAAAGAAAGATTTCTGACTCAACTTCGAGCTGACATTCAAACGGCAGAGGCGCGTCTGCAGGCTCGCAAGAAAACGCGTGAACTCGATTTGGTCCAGTTGAATGAAATCAAAACACAAATCGAACGTTGCCGAATTGTCGCCCCGGTCGCGGGGCAAGTTGTCTATGCGAATAATCGCGATGGACGCAGCGGTTCAAGCACGGGCACCGTCTTGATCGAAGAAGGGATGCCGGTGCGAGAACGCCAAACGATTGTTCGACTTCCAGATCCCAAACGGATGAGAGTGATGGCAAAGGTTCATGAGTCTCGCGTCGGCAACGTGAAGACAGGCATGATCGCCAACTTGATGCTCGATGCCATGCCGGAGTTGGCTTTGAGCGGTCGGGTGACGTCGGTTAGTGAATATCCATTGCCACCGATCAACGTCTACATGGCACATGTGAAGGAGTTTGCGGTCGAAGTGGAGATCGAAAATCCTCCACGCGACTTGCGCCCTGGGATGACGGCGGAGGTCAATATCGTGGTAAGCGAACTCGATGATGCTGTTCAAGTGCCGATCGAAACACTGACGCAGCGAGACGGAAAATATTTTTGCGCGATTCCCTCGTCTGATGGCCCTCTGCAAGCTCGTGAGGTGAATGTCGGACTGGTGAACGAAACCGTCGCCGTAATCTTGTCTGGTTTAACCGAGAATGAGAAAGTGGTATTGAATATGGGCTCTCCCGAAGTCCAAGGTGCCCTTAGCCTTCCTGAGACTTCGTCGAAAGAACAACCCGACGTTTGAATCGCGGTCAAGCCGTAAGTGACGAAAGCACGCGACCGCGATCTTTGCGAAACGGTCGTGCTAGTTGCAGGAGAGACACTTCAAATGAACGCCGCGCCTTTCAGCATCAAGCGAGGTTCGTTGCATCAAGAAGCCGTTGAGCCTTTGCCAGATGCGGACGACCGAAACGTTGCGATCCGTATTCGTGACCTGCGAAAGAATTATGAATTGGCATCGGAAACGGTGAAGGTTCTCAAGGGCATCAATTTAGATGTCCCGCGCGGTGACTACGTCGCGATCATGGGTCCGTCTGGCAGCGGCAAAAGTACGCTGTTGAATTTGATCGGTGGCTTGGATTCACCGACATCGGGCGAATACTTCATCGGCGGCGATAACATCGCGGAGCTCAGCGACGATGAGCTCTCCAAGATACGCGCCCGACGGATCGGCTTCGTCTTCCAAGCCTACAATCTGCTACCACAGTTGAACGTCATCGAGAACATTGAAGTTCCGCTTGCGTACAATGGCGGAATGAGTGCGGATGATCGAGAGCGTACGCTTCAACTGGTGCGTTTGGTCGGACTTGAACAGCGAGCCGATCACCGACCCACTGAGCTTTCAGGTGGTCAACAGCAACGCGCTGGCATCGCACGTTCGCTTGTGAATCATCCGGAGTTTATCCTTGCGGACGAAGCGACAGGCAATCTTGATTCGTCGACAACCGAAGAGATTCTGGCACTATTCGACGATTTGAATAGTAAAGGTGCGACCATCGTCATGGTGACGCACGAGGAGGATGTTGCCCTTCGAGCTCGTCGAATTGTTCGATTGCGTGACGGCGTGATTGAATCGGACAACCGATTACGACCACCATCCGATGCAACGCATGACCCAAACTTGCTCGTTCGGCGTGGCCGTCCATCGCAGTTGCGATTGCGTCTGCGAGACTTGCGGCTGGGATTGAAAACGCTGCTGATGCACCCGCTGCGTTCGATGTTGACGGTGCTTGGGATTTTTATCGGCGTCGCCAGTGTGATCTGGTTATTGGCGATCAGTGAGGGGATCGCCTCGAAGGCCAATGAGCAAATACAAGAACTCGGCGCCGATAACATCATCGTGACAACGGTGCGTCCTTCCGCGGATGCTTCCGGAGGACAGCGAGTCTATTATTACGGGCTGACTGACGAGGACTTTACGCACCTGCAATCAAGCATTCCCTCTGTCAACTTAGCGATTCCGTTTTATCGCCGAACGGGCCGCGAGTTCCGTTACCTCGACAGAAAAATACAGGGCGAGGTCAATGCGTGTACCTCCGATTATCGCAATCTCTACTCGCTTAACTTATCGCGTGGACGATTCCTTCTGGAGCAAGACAATCAATCAAAGTCCAAGGTATGCGTCTTAGCCGCGGAGGTTGCACAAGCCCTGTTTCGTCACCAAGATCCGCTCGGAAAGTCGATACACATTGAGTCCGATCTTTTCCGTGTCGTCGGTGTGGTGGCGCCGCGTCAAGAGATGGAGAGCGTTAGCAATACCAGTACTCGGCAAGATTTTGCCGACAACGTTTATGTGCCTCTGGAGACTTATTGGTCGCGTTTCGGCGAAAGCTCCTCGACCGGCAATAACGGCGGTCGTGCGATCTCACAAATTACACTTCGATTGAAAGACCAAAACGACGCGGTGGCGACCGGCGAGGCAGTGCAGTTGGCGCTGAAACGAACGCATCTCTTTGAAGACTACAGCATCGGCGTTCCGCTTGAACTGTTGCAACAGGCACAGAACACGCGATTGATGTTTATGGCCATGATGGGTTTGCTAGCTGGCATCTCGCTACTGGTGGGCGGTATAGGGATCATGAATATCATGTTGGCAACAGTTACGGAAAGGACTCGCGAGATTGGAATCCGCCGGGCGCTGGGAGCTCGCCGGCGTGACATCACTCGTCAATTTCTCATTGAAACCGTTTTGCTTTCCGTCGCTGGAGGCATCACCGGAATTCTCGGTGGACTCACCTGTGGAATGTTGATGGATACGTTTCGCTGGTTACTTAACCAATCCGTACCTGAACTCATGGCCTCCCTTCCGGAGACGGTGCAAACGATGCAGCCAATCGTGATCCCTTGGTCAATTCCGATCGCGTTTGGAATTTCGGTTTCGGTCGGTGTTGTTTTTGGAATCTATCCGGCACTTCGGGCCGCGACCATGAATCCGATCGAGGCGTTACGCCACGTTGGCTGATCAAAGCAAATGCGATTGATTAGTCGCTAACTCGTCGAGGTCAGCAAGTTCGCAGGCATGCCGCTGCATAGGTTGGTTACAATATCAACAAACTGGACTCGTATCGCTTCTTGCATCAGGAAGAAACTATGAAAGCTCTTTGTGCCTGCATCATTTTGGCGTTGGGCTGCATCACCACTTCTACCGCGGCTGCGCCTTTGCGAGCTGGTGCAGCGACCAGCAATATCACCCCTGAGATTGGTCGCGAGATCATCGGTGGTTTTGTTCCTTTTCCATCGAAGATGATCCATGACGACCTTCATGCAAGATGTCTGGTTTTGGATGATGGTAAAAAACGCTTGGCCTTGGTCGTTTGCGACCTGCTGGGTGTCGATCGAATCGTCAGCGCTGAGGCTCGAAAAATTATCGCCGAACGCGAAGGAATACCTCCCGAATGCGTATTGATAAGCGCCACTCACACGCATTCGGCAAGTAGCGCGCTGGGTGAGTCGAGATTAAAACTAGGGCAGCAACCAGACGATTATCAACGATTCGTAGCAGGACGCATTGCCGACGGGATTACGCGTGCTGTTCATAACCTGCGTCCCGCGGAGATTGCCTTCGGAGCCGCAGAGGCACCCGAACATGTATTCAATCGACGCTGGCACATGCGTCCCGGCACCGCGCCCATCAATCCGTTTGGCGAAGTGGACATGGTGAAGATGAATCCGCCTTCAGGCAATGCAAACCTGATCGAGCCGGCTGGTCCCACAGACCCGACTGTTTCTTTCTTGGCGGTGCGAGAAGTCGGTGGCAAGCCGATTTCACTCTACGCGGCTTATTCGTTGCACTACGTGGGCGGCACAGGACCGGCAGACATCTCCGCAGATTATTTCGCCGTTTTTGCGGAGCATCTCAAACACCTCATCACCACCGGTCAAACTCATGAACCCGACTCGCCAGCTTTCGTTGCGATGCTGGCCAATGGAACCAGTGGCGACATCAATAACATCAACTTCCAAGAGCCCCGACCTCGCAAAGCTGCTTATGCTCAAATGCGAATGGTCGGAGAAGACGTGGCGCAAAAAGTTCACGACGCCATGAAGTCACTCGAATATCGAAGCGAGCTGACATTGGGGGCGGCATATCGCGAACCGACGCTTCAATGGCGCAAGCCGACACCGGAGCAACGGCAGTGGGCAATGGAAACCATCGCCGCCGGCAAGCTAAATGAAAAAGACTTGTCGTTTATCTACGCAAAACGTGCGATGGAGTTAGATGCGTATCCTGAGTCAACAACGGTTCCTCTTCAAGTCTTGCGGATCGGGGAAGTGAGTATCGGCACCATGCCCTTTGAAGTCTTCAGTGAGATTGGGCTCGATTTCAAAGCGAGATGCCCAGGCGGTCGAGGCTTTATGGTTGAACTGGCGCACGGATACTTTGGATACTTGCCGTCGCCACGCCATTTCAGACTCGGTGGCTATGAAACCTGGATCGGCACCAATCGCGTTGAGCCGCAAGCATCCGACATGTTGCTCGACCAACTTCTCGAAATGGCCACGGAACTTCAACCGGCTCGCTAACCGTGAGCGACAGGAAAAACCACTCTGGCATCGTCGCATTACGCAGCATTCATGTCAGGGTAACGCGTGGCTTGGTTGCAGACTCGATCACATTCCTTCGATAAGGATCGCTACTTGTTCTTTTTGCGATTCTTCTTCGGCGTCGCTTCGCCTGGATTCGGCTTCATGGACTGTTCAAACGCTTGGTTCAACGCCACGGGGCGTGCACCTTTGAACTGATCGAGCACGGCTTGAAGCTTCATTGCGGCGTGTGCTTCATCACCGGATAGCAAATCTACTTGCATCGGTTTCTGCTCAAAGGGATCCGCAACCAGATCGAAGAGTTGACCATTGCGATAGAGCTTATGGTAGTGATCAAAGGAGCATTCTCGCACCGAGAGATCAAGACGCTGACGCGGTGAGTACCAAGTGTAGAGCCATTCACGCGGCGTTCCTGATTCGCCTAATAGCTGAGGCAGGAAACTTACGCCATCGACATCATCCGGTACGTCCACGCCGGCTGCACCGCAAATCGTTGGCAGAAAGTCTGTGGAACTGATAAGGTCACGATTGACTTTCCCCAACTTCATCGTCGCTGGCCAGCTTGCGATGAACGGCACATGCGTCCCTCGCTCGTTGGTGGAACCTTTCCCGCCTTGGTAATCCGCGTCCTTGAAACGGCTCGTCACGGTACTGTGAGTTCCGTTGTCGCCGATGAATAGTACCAGCGTGTTGTCGCGGATACCAAGTTCCCCGAGCGTCTCGTCGACGCGGCCAACCATCTTGTCCATGTAAGCGGTCATGTCCGCGAAGTGCTTAACATTCTTCTTAACGCCTTCTCCGCTTGTCGTCGGATCCCAGTTTGAACTGTCAGGCGTCGGTTGAAACGGATCATGCGTGAGGATCATTGGATAATACAAAAAGAACGGCTCGTCCTTGTGTCGCGTGATGAAATCGATCGCGAAATCATTCACCAATTTCGGACCGTAGCTGCCTTCGAGGAACTCCTTCTCGACACCGTTGTGCTCAAGGCCTGGATTCGCATAGCGAGGCGGACGTCGTGTGTGTTGCCAGAGAAAAGATTCTTCAAAGCCGAAATGCTGTGGCGAATCCGTTTCGCGTCCCAGTTGCCATTTGCCACAGATCGCGGTCGCGTAGCCCGCCTGCTTCATCAATTGACCAAACGTGGTTTCATTTCGAGGCAGCGTTCCAAAATTTAAGTAGTTGCGAACGTTGTAGCGTCCGGTCATCAATTGCACTCGCGTCGGCGTGCAAAGCGGCTGAACATGGCAATGTTCAAAGCGAATTCCTGACGCTGCTAAACGATCCAGGTTGGGTGTCGAGTAAGATTGGCCACCGTTTGCCGTTACGCACTCGTAGCCAAAATCATCAACCATGATGAGGACGACATTGGGTTTCGTGAACGTCGTCGCGTCCGCCGCGTAGGATACCGTCAACGGCAGTAGCAGGACGAGAACGATCAGTTTGCTGAGCGGTTTCATGAGTCAAGTCTCGCGGTGGTGATGAGGTGGGAACCAAGTAGGATGAGTCAAGAGGAAAGGCGATTCAATCAATTTCTCGGCAGAGCTGGCTTCCAACCAGGACTAACGGCGGGTTTCATCTTTTTTAGCAGCGTCGAATGGCGATTCAACTCAGCGGCTTCGTCAGGTTCGTTCGCCAGATTGCGAGTTTCATCGGTATCAATGCGGTGATCGTAAAGTTCCCGAGCGGTCGCTTCGCCCGTCTTCCAATCCCGCCATTCTGTATATCGATGAGTCTCACTACGGATGCTATAGCCCATGTGCGTCGGAGACTTGGACGGCTCACGATCGAAATAAGGAGGGCGAGCATGCTGGGTCAAAGCCACTTCGCGAACCGTGGCGGTCGGCTCGGTAAGAATTGGCGCAAGACTCACGCCTTCGATCCCGACGGGCTGGGGAAGTTTACAAACGTCCGCCAGTGTCAGATACAAGTCCATCAACTCTGCGAGCGACTCGGTCGTCTGTCCCGCGGTTTTCATTTTCGGTGTCGCAATGATCACCGGCACACGAGCGTCAAGTTCAAAGTTGGATGTCTTGGCAAATAGCGTATGTTCGCCGAGGTGATAACCATGGTCAGACCAAAAAACGATCACCGTGTTGTCGGCAAGGCCTAAGCGGTCGAGTTCGTCGATCACGCGTCCCAGTTGCGAATCCATATAGCTGATGTTCGCAAGGTATCCATGTCGAATCTCACGAATGGCGTCATCGGTAAGCTTCCGTTGGCTAGGACCGGAACCCAGAATTTCGCGACTATCATGCCATGCAATTCGAGGTGCATCTTGAGGCCATTCCGCGGGCTCGGGCAGCGAGATTTTTTCTCGCACGTACAAGTCCCAATAACGCTTGGGTGCGTTAAACGGGGAATGAGGCTTCCAAAAACCGACCGCCAGGAAAAACGGTTCAGACTTTTCTTTGCGCAGGCGAAGTGAATCGATGGCGAGTGATGCCACACGGCCATCGAAGTACGCGTCATCGGGCACATCGCGACACTCGCACTTCGGATCGCGAGATGAACTCGGCGGCAACGGCCCATCAACGATGGCCTTGTCCGCGTTGTGGTTTGCGAAATGCATTACCGCCGGTACGCTCCACGACTCTGGATCGCCCTGAAGCTCGTGAATCCAGTTATGAAAGATCTTGCCGATATTTTGAGTGAAGTATCCGTTGTTCTTGAAGTGCTGGGGCAACGTTACGATATCGGGAAAATGGGTGCGGAAGTGCGTCGGCAGGTCCCAAACTTGCAAAGTATCGATTCGCCGCCCAGTCATCACTGATGCCCGCGAAGGATTGCATACGGCTTGTTGGCAATACGCTTTATTAAACCGCAAGCCCCGTTTCGCTAAGCGATCGATGTTCGGCGTTTTCACATCGGCATGTCCGCCGAAGCAACCGATCCAGTCGTTCATATCGTCAGTGGCAATCATGAGCACATTCGGCCTTACCGCATCGTCCGCGCAAGCGAATACGAGCGGCGTGAACCACAGCGCAACCAAGACAAAAGTTCGTGTCATCAAGATGAATCTCTCCATTTCAAAGTCAGACCGTTTACATCCGCAACACATCGGAAGGAACTCGCCTCTCTTGCAAACTTGTTTGGCGAAAGGGCTAGGGGTGCTTCATAACTGAAAAAAGGGGAGGAAACGCCACAAAATTCGGAGAATGCAATACTTCGGACCAGAACAGCTGCTTCCATCGACGGTCCGCGCCGAATTGGCGTTTTCAACTTTACTATTTCTAGCTTCGTAATCGTAGAGGGATGCACTCGCGCTTAAAGGTAAGTTCAGATCGAGTTTCACCCCACGGTCAAATCGCACTTTGCGGCAGATAGGCAACCTGGATCGAGCTGCGATAGCGAGGTTCTTCGGTGATGATTTCTGGGTGCTTTTATTTGCTTCCAGTTACGTTCAGAAAGTCGTACCGCATGGCCGATATCCAGTTCGATAATGTTGATTCCATTCTCTCCTGTTTTGAAGATTTAAAGGACCCTCGGTCGCACATCAATCGTCTTCATATCTTCGGTGACCTCCTCGTCATTTGCATCATGGCCGTCATTGCCGGGGCCGATGGGCCTGAAGCGATCAGCACCTGGGCTGACAGCAATCATACTTGGTTAAAGAAGCACCTCCAGCTCCCCCATGGCATCCCGTCTCATGACACTCTTGGACGCTTGCTTGCGGCACTCAAACCAATCGTGTTTCAAGCCTGCTTCCAAGCCTCGATTCAAACGGTTGCTCCGTTGAATAATGACGGCGCAAAGAACTGGGCCCGTTGTGGTTGGTTAGCGTCGTGCGGAAAATCAGTGTCGTCTTTCGCTCCGCGAAAATGGCGTGTCTTAATTCTTTCGCGGAGCGAAAGACGACAATTAAAAAAAGCACGATGCTGAGTGCCTGGGCAGTGGATCGGTCGATCAGCTTGGGGCAACTTGCCACGGACGAGAAA
>Ga0105051_10006380_pt1 | contig 12734 bp, 14 predicted proteins | sample FRY02_FD_78383 | JGI IMG/M metagenome (GOLD analysis project Ga0105051, IMG submission 78383) | Freshwater microbial communities from Lake Fryxell liftoff mats and glacier meltwater in Antarctica - FRY-02 (megahit assembly) | ecosystem: Environmental > Aquatic > Freshwater > Ice > Glacier...
GTGCTGGTGGAGGCGCAGGCGATAGGCGCAAACGTCAAGGACGGCACCAGCGAGTTGAACCTGCTGCGCGGCGAGGTCGAGGCCAGCCTGCGCAAGGTGGATGGCCTGATCAACGAGATCAACCGCAAGTGGCCGTTTGCACGCGATGCCGAGATTAAATTGCCATGACTGCTGACATGGCTCTGAAAACTGGGTGGGTTGCGACAGCGATTTTCCTGACCGCCTGCGCATCCGGCCCGAAACCCGTTGACTGGCAGCTGGAGTCGAAGGGCGCGATGGAACGCGCCGTTGCCGCGTACCTCGAAGGCAACTCTCGCGTCGAAGCGGCTGAGCTGGCCAGAGCCCGGTTTGAGATATCCAGCACCGGGCGGGTTGACCTGATGGCCAGGACAGAATTGCTGAGCTGCGCCAGCCGCGTGGCCAGTCTGGTGTTTGAGCCCTGCGCAGGATTTGAAAAACTGCGGCAAGACGCGCCGTCAACTGAGCGTGCCTATGCGGACTATCTGGCAGGCAAATTAGCGCCTCAAGATATCAATTTACTCCCAAAAGACCAGCAAATTAGTGCTCAAGCCGCCGTTTTACGGGTTCAACCAGCTATTCAAAGCATAGCAGACCCATTGGCCAGGCTGGTCGCTGCAGGCACGGCATTTCAGGCTGGTCTTGCCAGCCCGGCGCTGGTTCAGGCTGCGGTGGACGCCGCGTCCAGTCAGGGCTGGCGCAGGCCGCTGCTGGCCTGGCTGGGCGTGCAGCTCAAGTTGGCTGAGGCCAGTGGTAACGCCGCTGAAGCCGCACGCTTGCAGCGGCGCATCGCCCTGGTTTCGGGGTCATAGCGATGGTTGGATATTCAATGAAGCTGCAACGCGGCAGCGTCAGCCCTTGGGTCATTGCCGTCACCTGCGCCTTGGCGCTGGCCACTGCCATGGGGATTGGCCGCTTCGCCTTCACTCCGCTGCTGCCCATGATGTTGACGGACGGCGTGGTGGATTTGCCCGGTGCCAGCTATCTGGCCAGTGCCAACTATCTGGGCTATCTGGTCGGTGCCCTGCTGTGTACTTTTCAGCCTTTTATCTGGTCGCGCTTTAAAACGCTGCCCTCCGTGCTGGCCACCACCTGGCTGCGTGGCGGCCTGGTGGCTACCTGCGTTTTAACGCTGGGTATGGCGTTGCATCTGCCCGCGCTGTGGCCGTGGCTGCGTTTTGCAGCCGGCGTAGCCAGCGCTTTTGTGTTTGTTTTTACCGCTGGCTGGTGCCTGGCCAGGCTGGCAGAACGCAACGCCAGCAACCTGGGTGGCTTGATGTTCACCGGGCCGGGCGCGGGTATCGCCATCAGCGGTTTGCTGGCCAGCGGCATGGTGGCATTGCACTGGAAGGCGGCTGCGGGTTGGCTGATATTTGGCGTGCTGGCCTGCGTGCTGACGGCCATCACCTGGCGAACCTTTGGCATGAGGCTGGCTATGCCAGCACCCAGCAAGACTGACAGCGTGACGACTGGCGTTGCCACGCCAATATCTTTTACCAGCCGCTGGCACATGGTCTGGCTGGCCATCGCTTATGGGCTCGACGGCTTCGGCTACATCATCACCGCCACATTTTTACCGGTCATTGCCCGGCAAGTGATGCCGGGCTCGGCCTGGCTTGATTTGTTTTGGCCTCTGTTTGGCCTGGCGGTGGTGGCTGGCGCTTTGATCTCGACCCGCATCTCGCTCAAAGGCGACTTGCGCTACCTCTTGGCCGCCAGCTACATGATGCAGGCCGTTGGCGTCATCATCACAGTGTGGCTACCCACGCCGCTGGGCTTTGCGCTCGGCAGTTTACTGCTCGGTTTGCCGTTCACCGCCATCACCTTTTTTGCCATGCAAGAGGTGCGTCGCCTCAAGCCAAACAACGTCGCCAGTTACACCGGTCTGCTAACCGCCGTCTATGGCCTGGGCCAAATCGCCGGGCCACCACTGGCCGCCTGGCTGCTTAGCCGTAGCGCGACGGTAGGGCAGGGCTTTAACCTGGCGCTGGAGATTGCGGCGAGTTCGCTCGTACTGGGGGCGGTAATGTTTGTGGGGTTGGCTCGAGTTTATCCAAAGGCCATGGCTTTGAGCAGATGAACGCAGATTGACATGCATGACTGGATTGACAGTAGGTAACTTCCCTCAGACTTGTCGGGCTAAACGCATACAGGATCAGGCCGTCATCTGGACAGTTGTTGCCAGGAAGGCTCGTATGCATTTATTTAGCAAAATGTCTTTAACGCTGCTGATCGGCGCTGCAACCTTTCACGCTGGCGCTCAGGAGCGCTACAAGCCCTGGGCAGACGGCGACGAAATTGCTGACAGTAGAACCGGTTTAATCTGGCGTCGCTGCGCCGAAGGCATGATCTGGAAAAAAACTACCTGCACCGGCAAGGCGACGTTTGCCAATCAGGCGCAGGCTGCGGCGATGGCCAAGGCGCAGGCGACCAGTGCGAAGGAGTGGCGCTTGCCTACTTTCAAAGAGTTGAACAGCATTTTGGCAGTGCGGGAAATTGATCTTGGCAAGGCAGCGATTGACCCCAAGGCCTTCCCCGCAACACCGATTTCGCGTTACTGGACCAGCACTTCATTGGGGCCCAGTTACTACATGGTGGTTGGTTTTGGTGAAGGCCATTCAGGCGAAGGCGAACGCAACTCCCCTGGTGCCAGCCGCCTGGTGCGCAACGCCAATCCTTGAGTTAAAGCTTTGTTCCTCGGCGAGCTAAACACCAGTTTGCCAAAACCTGGCAAACGTTTGGTTATGACGTTTGAGTAGGGGGGCTGAAAGCCGCACATGCAAACTCAGCCAGCTTTGCGAAACGTCAAGTTGCAGCGCAACCCGGCCTTCATGGGCCGCACACCATGATAGACCAGCCGCGCATCGCCTCCCCAAACCACGACATCACCATCGTGCAGCGTAATGGATTTCACCGCATCACGTCGAAGTAGTCCACCGACTTGAAAGTTGCACCTGGCGCCGATCGATACCGAGACAATCGGCTGCGAATAGTCGCGCTCGTTTTTGTCCTGGTGCAAGCCCATGCGAGCATCGGTTTCGTACCGGTTGATCAGGCAGGCGTCGGGTACAAAGCCGAGCCAACCGACGCAGGCCGCTGCACTCTGGGCCAGCGTTTGCCACGCCATCGGCATGGCGGGCCAGGCCTTTTGACTCAAGGGATCAGTGGCGCTGTAACGGTAGCCCGTGTGGTCAGTGACCCAACCTAAGCCCCCGCAATTGGTCATCGCCACTGACATGCTGTGCCCGCCGGGAACATGCATATGACGAAAGGGCGTTTGCGCAGCGATAGCGTCAATGTTTTGCTGCAATGGCGTTGTATCCACATAGCCGTGTAACAGCCAGATGTTGGGCGCGATGGCTATCGGTGGTGTATCAAACAGGGTTGGCATCGTTCGCTTTGTACCCACTCACGCATGACCCACTTACGGCTTGGCCACTTCCAGCACCAGCTTGCCAAAGTTCTCGCCGTTGAATAACTTTAAAAGCGCTTCAGGGAAGTTCTCCAAGCCGGTAACGATGTCTTCTTTGCTCTTCATCTTGCCAGTTTTTAGGTAGCCCGACATCTCTGCCACGCCCAGCTGGTAACGGTCGGCGTAATCAAACACCACAATGCCTTCCATGCGGGCGCGGTTGACGAGTAGCGACAGGTAGTTGGCCGGGCCTTTGACAGGTGTGGTGTTGTTGTATTGGCTGATCGCACCGCAAATGATGATGCGGGCTTTGCGATTGATTTTGGCCAGCACCATGTCGAGAATTTCGCCACCTACATTATCGAAATAAATGTCAACGCCGTCAGGGCAGTGTTCTTTCAGACCCTTGCGCAGATCGCTGTTTTTGTAGTCGATGCAGGCGTCAAAACCCAACTCGTTGACGACCCAGTCGCACTTGGCCTGACCACCCGCAATGCCGACCACGCGACAGCCTTTGAGCTTGGCAATTTGGCCCACGGTTTGGCCGACGGCACCTGCTGCACCTGATACCACCACCGTCTCTCCCGCTTTGGGCATGCCGACTTCCAGCAGGCCGAAAAAACCTGTCATACCTGGCATACCCAGCACGTTGGTCCAGGTGGTCAAGCCCAGCCGTGGGTCAATTTTGAACATGCCACTGCGCTTGATGTTGTCCTCGGCAATCAGGCAATATTCCTGCACATCCAGCCCGGCGTTCACGTAGTCGCCGACGGCAAAGGCCGGGTTGTTTGACGCAATCACCTGGCCCACACCACCGGCACGCATCACGGCGTTGATCTCAACCGGGGGGATGTAGCTTTTGCCTTCGTTCATCCAGCCGCGCATGGCCGGGTCGAGCGACAGGTAAAGCGTTTTAACCAGCACACCGCCGGGGCCGGGCTCGGTTACTGCTTCTTCAGTAAAGCTCCAATTGGCTCGGGTTGGCAGGCCAACGGGGCGGCTGGCCAGACGAACCTGGTGGTTTTTAAGCGTTGTGAGCGCGGTCATGCGTTGTCTCCTTGAATTTAAAAATGACCGCTATCGTAGCCGTGTCGGGTGTATCTGGCAGTCGCGCAAGCGATTGAATGTTGGGCCTGGACTTTAATGATTTCGGTTTATGCTTTGAACATGAAACTTCATTCCTATTTCCGCTCATCAGCTTCCTTTCGGGTGCGCATCGCTTTGGCGCTCAAAGGCCTGAGTTACGACTACGTTGCCGTCCACATCGCCCGAGGTGACCATAAAAAGCCGCCTTATGTTGACCTGTCTGCCGATACGCTGGTACCGCTGCTGGAGGTTGATGGGCAACACCTCTCTCAGTCGATGGCCATTATTGAATACCTGAATGAAAAGCACCCGACACCCGCGCTGCTGCCAGCCGATGCCCCGGGCCGCGCCAGGGTGCGGGCACTGGCACAGTCGATTTCTTGCGATATTCATCCGCTAAACAACCTGCGCGTTCTGAAGTATCTGGCCAAAGAACTAAAGGTAGAAGAGGAGGCCAAAAACAGCTGGTACCGCCACTGGTGTCGTGAAGGTCTGGTGGCATTTGAAAAGCAACTGGGCCAGTTACCTGCATCCATCTTTTGCTACGGCAACACGCCGACACTGGCAGACTGCTGCCTGGTGCCGCAAATCTTCAACGCCAGGCGTTTTAATACTGATTTAAGCGGTTTGCCGCGCACGATGGCGGCTTTTGATGCCTGCATGGCACTGCCCGCTTTTCAAAAAGCGCAGCCCAGCGCTTGCCCGGATTTCGAGGCTTGAAAACCATCGACTGGTTGATTCCCGATTGGCCAGCGCCCGCCAACGTGCGCGCGGTCTTCACGACGCGATCTGGTGGCTGCTCAAACCTGCCGTGGGACAGCCTGAACCTGGGCGACCATGTTGGCGATATGCCCGATCATGTAGATGCCAATCGCGCTGTGCTGCAACAAGCGATCGCCAGCCGTCCGGTGTTTTTAAAGCAGGTGCATGGTGTTGGCGTTGGACACCTCGGCATGTCAACGCCAGACGGGGCGGTAGCGGATGCCTGCATTGCCTCCCAGCCCGGCCTGGCTTGCACCATCATGGTGGCCGACTGCCTGCCAGTACTGTTGACCACGACTGATGGCACATGTGTTGCGGCGGCGCACGCCGGCTGGCGTGGGCTGGCGGGGGTCGATGCAAACGGAAAAGTGGGTGAAAAAGGCATATTGGAGGCTATTTTTAGTTCTTTTCAGGCATTGGATAGGCCTTTAGACCCATCAATACGGGCGCAAGCAGCGCCTGAATTAATAGCCTGGCTGGGGCCTTGTATTGGCCCAGTAGCTTTTGAGGTGGGGGCTGAAGTGAAAGCCGTATTTGAGGCGGGTCAGCCGGGCGCGAGTCAATTTTTTAAAGCAACGGCGCAAGGCAGGTATCTGGCAGACCTGGCCAGCCTGGCCAGGGCGCGCTTGCAAACGCTGGGTATTACGCAAATCTACGGCAATGACAGCACGGCGGCGTGGTGTACGGTGGGTAACCCATCAAGGTTCTTTTCGCACCGGCGTGATGCTGGCCGGGGTGGCAACGGCTTCAACAACGGCCTCAAGACCACAGGGCGTATGGCTGCCTGCATCTGGCTCAGCTAAAGGCATCGCCGCCCGGTGCGCGGCCAGCTCTTCAGCCTCACGTTTTTTAATCGCCCGTTTGCGCGCTGGCGTGCTCATCAGGTACGCCAGCAGCGCCGCTGGCCCAACGCCGTAGAGAAAAAACGTTACGAGAGCGCCGAGCAGCGTGCCGGTGGTATTGGTGGCCTCTGCCACGCTCATCATGAGCACGACATATATCCAGGCGATGATGACCAGGTACATATTTCTCCATGTTCTGTGGTGGTGGTCAGGAATTTGCAGGCAAATCCTACGATACTTGAAGGCTGGTAAAACAGCCACTCAGGCTTTAAAAATACGGGCGAGACAAGATGAATTTTGACGCAAACTGGCAAACAGCGGCAACGCAGATGCAAGAGGCCTTGAAAGGCATGGTGCAACAGACGTCTAACGTGCCGTCAAACCCGATCCAGTTCGATACCGCCAAGTTGCAGAAAATTCAGCAAAGCTACATAGATGGCGCGACCGCGCTGTGGAACCAGTCACTACAAGCAGGCAGCGCCATACCGCCGGCATCTGATCGCCGTTTTTCAAATGCCGCGTGGAATGACAACCCGGTTTCCAAATTTTCAGTTGCAGCCTATCTGCTGAACGCCAAAGCCTTGAGCGCCATGGCTGATGCCGTTGTGGGCAACGACAAAACCAAAGCCCGTGTGCGCTTTGCCATCGAGCAATCACTGGCGGCCACCGCGCCCAGCAACTTCATGGCGCTGAACGCTGAGGCAATTAAAAAAGCCCTCGACACCGGCGGCCAGAGCATTGGTCTGGGCATTAAAAACCTGCTGCACGACATGCAGCAAGGCCATGTGTCGATGACGGACGAAAGCCAGTTTGAAGTTGGGAAAAACGTGGCCACGACGGAAGGCGCAGTGGTGTTTGAGAACGAGTTTTTCCAGTTGCTTGAATACAAGGCGCTGACCAAAACCGTCCATGAAAAACCGTTTTTACTCGTACCGCCGTGCATCAACAAGTTTTACATCCTTGATTTGCAGCCTGAAAATTCACTCATCCGCTACGCCGCAGCCCAAGGCCACCGCACGTTTGTGGTGAGCTGGCGCAACCCCGATGAATCGATGACCAGCAAAACCTGGGACGATTACATCGAGCACGCCGCTATCAAATCCATAGCGGTGGTGCAAGATATTACGAGAGCTAAGACCATCAATACCCTGGGCTTTTGCGTAGGTGGCACGATTTTGGCGACTGCTCTCAGCGTGTTGGCCGGGCGCGGCGACAAGCCCGCCGCCAGCTTGACGCTGCTCACATCGTTGCTCGACTTTACCGACACCGGTATTCTGGATATTTTTATTGACGAACAATCGGTGGCTTACCGGGAACAGGAAATGGGTAGCGACGGTTTGCTTAAAGGGCAGGACCTGGCGTCTACCTTCAGCTTTTTGCGGCCCAATGATCTGGTCTGGAACTACGTCGTCGGCAACTACCTGAAGGGTGAAACACCGCCACCGTTTGACCTGCTTTACTGGAACAGCGACTCGACCAATTTGCCCGGCCCTTTTTACGCCTGGTATTTGCGCAACACCTATTTTGAAAACAACCTGGTCAAGCCCGGCAAGCTGACCGTGTGCGGGCAAAAAGTTGACGTACGCCTGCTCGACATGCCGACCTATGTGTATGGCTCGCGTGAAGACCACATCGTGCCGATTGGCGGCGCGTATGCGTCTACCCAGCATTTGCCCGGTAAAAAGCGTTTTGTCATGGGTGCTTCAGGCCACATTGCGGGCGTTATCAACCCGCCTGCCAAGAACAAACGCAGCTACTGGACGAACGACAAGCTGCCTGTCAATAAATTCCCCGCAGCCCAAAGCGACTGGCAGCAGAGCGCCACGGAACACCCTGGTAGCTGGTGGACAGACTGGTCTAACTGGCTCAAGGGCCATGCTGGCAAGCAAGTTGCAGCACCTAAAAAGTTTGGCAATACAAAGTACAAAGCCATCGAACCCGCGCCAGGGCGTTACGTCAAGGCAAAGGCATAAATTTAATCAGTGTCACTCAATCTTCACTCAAAAAAGGAAAGACATCATGGAAGACATCGTAATCGTTGCAGCAGCACGCACCGCAGTCGGTAAATTTGGCGGCGCGCTGGCCAAAACGCCTGCGACCGAGCTGGGTGCAGCCGTCGTCAAGGCCGTGCTGGAACGCTCCCGCTTAAGCGCTGACTTGATCGGTGAAGTCATCATGGGCCAGGTGCTGACTGCTGGTGTGGGTCAAAACCCTGCCCGCCAAACGGCGTTGAAGGCTGGTTTGCCGCATGGTGTGCCGGGCCTGACGATCAACGCTGTTTGCGGCTCTGGCCTGAAGGCCGTGATGCTGGCCGCGCAAGCTGTAGCTACCGGCGACAGCGAGATTGTGATTGCAGGCGGGCAAGAGTCGATGAGCATGTCGCCCCACGTACTCAATGGCTCGCGTGACGGCCAGCGGATGGGCGACTGGAAGATGGTCGACAGCATGATCGTTGACGGCTTGTGGGACGTGTACAACCAGTACCACATGGGTATCACGGCTGAAAACGTGGCCAAAAAATACGGCATTACCAGGGACATGCAAGACGCCCTGGCCCTTAGCAGCCAGACCAAAGCCGCCGCAGCGCAAGACGCAGGCAAGTTCAAAGATGAAATCGTGCCGTTTTCTATCGCGCAAAAAAAGGGCGACGCTATCATTTTTGCGGCCGACGAATTCATCAACCGCAAAACCAATGCTGAAGTCCTGGCAGGTCTGCGCCCAGCCTTCGACAAAGCCGGAGGTGTGACCGCCGGCAATGCCTCTGGCCTGAACGACGGCGCTGCCGCCGTGATGGTGATGACCGCCAAAAAAGCCGCTCTACTGGGCTTGACGCCGCTCGCACGCATCGCCAGCTACGCCACCACCGGGCTTGACCCAGCCACCATGGGCATGGGCCCAGTGCCTGCATCAACCAAAGCATTAGCCAGAGCAGGGTGGAAAGCCACTGACCTGGACGTGCTGGAAATCAACGAAGCCTTTGCCGCGCAAGCCTGCGCCGTGAACAATGAAATGGGCTGGGACACCAGCAAAGTGAACGTCAACGGCGGCGCGATAGCGATTGGCCACCCGATTGGCGCGTCTGGCTGCCGCATATTGGTAACGCTGCTGCACGAGATGGTGAAGAGCGGCGGTAAAAAAGGCATTGCCAGCCTGTGCATTGGCGGCGGCATGGGGGTTGCCCTATGCCTGGAACGCTGATTTTGATGTAAATTAATGGTAATTTCTGCTTGTAACCCAATAAATACGGGCGTAAGCAGCTATTAATTAAATAGCGTACATTCATCGCATTGATTTTTAAATTCAAGGAGACAGACATGAGCAAAAAAGTAGCCTACGTTACTGGCGGCATGGGCGGCATCGGTACTGCCATCTGCCAGCGTCTGGCCAAAGACGGCTTCACCGTCGTCGCAGGCTGCGGCCCAACGCGTGACCACGCCAAATGGATTGACGAGCAAAAGGCGTTGGGCTACGCGTTTTACGCCTCAGTCGGCAATGTAGGTGACTGGGACTCCACGGTTGAAGCCTTCGCCAAAGTCAAAGCCGAGCACGGCCCGGTGAGCGTGCTGGTCAACAACGCAGGCATCACGCGCGACGGCCAGTTCAGAAAAATGAGCAAGGCCGACTGGGACGCCGTCATTTCCACCAATTTGAACAGCATGTTCAACGTGACCAAGCAGGTGATTGAAGACATGATCGCCGCCAACTTTGGCCGCATCATCAACATCAGCTCGGTCAACGGCCAAAAAGGCCAGTTTGGCCAGGTCAATTACTCCACCGCCAAAGCCGGTTTGCACGGCTTCACGATGGCGCTGGCACAAGAAGTCGCCGCCAAAGGCGTGACCGTCAACACCGTCAGCCCCGGCTACATCGGCACCGACATGGTTAAAGCCATCCGCCCCGACGTGCTGGAAAAAATCGTCGCTGGCGTACCCGCCAAACGCCTGGGCCAGCCAGAAGAAATCGCGTCCATCATTGCCTGGATTGCATCAGATGAAGGCGGTTACGCCACGGGCGCCGACTTCTCGCTCAATGGTGGCTTGCACATGGGGTGATGATGGCGACAACAGCAGCTTAAGCAACTGCGCCCAGATGCCCGGGTCAGCCAGCGGCTGCACATAGCTGTAACTGAGCTGCGAGCCATTGCCACCACTGGCACCACTGCCGGGCATGGCACGGTCAATCACTGTGACATCGTGGCCCGCACGGTTCAATTCATAAGCAGTGGCCAGCCCCACAATTCCCGCTCCCAGCACACACACGCATTACAGCCCCAGTTTTTAAAATACAACTGTACGAAGCAACAGCCGTCTTGAACAATGCCAAATGACTTACACCCATGATCTGGGGTTATGACCTGAGCGCGCATTGTCGATGCGGGAGTATCATGAGCTTTGTTATGGCTTTAGCGTGAAAATACATGATCCCAATCGCTCGGTCTTCATACACTGGCGTTGCGAGTTCTTCAGTTGTTTAAATCTCATTTCAAAGCTTTACCTCAAAGCTCCACGTCGAAGCGCCACTTAAAAGGACACCCATGAAATTCACTACCCTGACTGCAGCCGCACTGCTGTGTGCCGGCTTTACCGCACTGAGTGCCAGTGCGCAAACGCTGCAAAAAATCGCTGACGCCAACAAAATTACCGTGTCTTACCGCGAGGCGTCGGTGCCTTTCAGCTACCTGATTGGCTCGACCAAGGCGGTGGGGTTTTCTGTCGAGCTCACCGAAGCCATCATTGACGACATACGCAAGAAAACCAAGCGGCCTGACCTGCAAATCGCCTACATGCCCGTCACGTCACAAAACCGTATTCCGTTGCTGGTCAACGGCACCTATGACCTGGAGTGTGGCTCGACCACCAATAACTCCACCCGTGCCAAAGACGTAACTTTCAGCACCAATATGTTCTACACCGGCACGCGCTTGCTGGTCAAAAAGACCTCAAATATCAAAAACTATTCGGATCTGGCCAAAAAGACGGTAGCCAGCACAACCGGCACCACCAACGCGCAGGTCATTCGCAAGTACAACACCGAAAAGAGTCTCGACATGCAATTGATTTTGGGCAAAGACCATGATGATTCGCTGCTGCTGGTTGAAAGCGACCGCGCTGTGGCGTTTGCCATGGACGATATTTTGCTGTTTGGCCTTCGCGCCAACTCCAAAAACCCGGCATCGCTTGAAGTTGTGGGTGATTCGCTGCAAGTCGAGCCCTACGCCTGCATGGTGCGCAAGGACGATCCGGAAATGAAAAAGCTGGTCGACGGCACCATCAACCGCATGATGAAGTCGGGTGAATTTGCCAAGCTGTATACCAAGTGGTTTGAGTCACCGATCGTGCCAAAGGGTGTGAACCTCAGCCTGCCGATGTCCGCTGAACTAAAAGCCGTGCTGAAAGCACCGACCGACAAGCCAGCCCTGTAGTGCAGTGAAGGCCGTTGATAGCCCCATACACACCACCCGAAGTACTACGCGCACCGTTCCAATTTTGGGCAGCATGGGCTATTCAAGTCTATAAGCCAATAAATACTGGTGCAATAGCTATTAAAGTAATAGCGTTAAAAAAGCATCAGTCTGCCGACGCGCTCCAGCGGCTGCCCCAATCTTTGCTGTTGACATTGTCAATGCTGCGTCGGTCGCGCTTGGTGGGGCGGCCGTGCTCCTGGCTGTTGGCGGGCTCCAGCCGATGCTGTTCGGCCTGTTGTTCCCGCAGCTTCAGGCTGGCTTCGGTTTCTTCGTACAGCAATTGGGCAGTAGGTGCGCCGCCGCGTTTGTCGCTGATGCCGCGCACCACCAGCGTACGGGTCACCGGCCCCTGGCGCAGCACCACCGCGTCGCCAATTTTTACCTCTTTGGCGGGCTTGACTTCCAAATCATTGATACGCACCCGACCTTTGTCAATCTCTTCAATGGCCAGGCTGCGGGTTTTGTAAAAACGCGCGGCCCAGAGCCATTTGTCGATGCGTAGTTTGTCCATAAGTGTATTTTGCCGTCAGACGATTAAAGGCAGGCGCACCACACAGTCAAGCCCTGTCACCACGCCGTGCTGCACCCGGTTGTCAAGCGTGATGGCGCCGCCCAGCACCTGAACAATCTCTTTACAAATAGCCAGCCCCAGGCCTGAACCGTGCGCCATATTGCCTGCTGAAAACGGCTGAAACAGGCGCTGCGCAAGCTCGGCCGTCAGGCCTGGCCCGCTGTCTGACAGCGTCAGGGCGGCGTGGGTGCTGTCGCGCACTATCGCTACCCGCAGGCTGCCCGCAGGCGGGGTGTGCTTGATGGCGTTGTGCAGCAGGTTGCGGCTGAGCTCGGTCAGCATCCATTCATGCGCCGCTAATGGCGCAGGCACGGTTTCAATGGCAAAGTCAATGTTCTTGTCTGCCATCAGGGCGGACAAATCAAGCGCAACGGCGCGCATCACGGCTGCCAAATCCAGCGTTCTGACATCTGGCTGCTGGCGCAGTTGTTCAACTTTCGCCAGCGCCAGCATCTGGTTGGCGACCTGCGTGGCGCGGTCAACCGTCTGGTTGATGTCGGCCAGCGCATCCATCGGTTGCTGGTCGCCGCGCATGGCCGACTGCACTTGTACCTTCAGCACGGCCAGCGGCGTGCGCAA
>Ga0105051_10006395_pt1 | contig 12715 bp, 9 predicted proteins | sample FRY02_FD_78383 | JGI IMG/M metagenome (GOLD analysis project Ga0105051, IMG submission 78383) | Freshwater microbial communities from Lake Fryxell liftoff mats and glacier meltwater in Antarctica - FRY-02 (megahit assembly) | ecosystem: Environmental > Aquatic > Freshwater > Ice > Glacier...
ATAAATCGCTGGCCAACGATGGTGCGATTCAACTGATGGAAACTCAGATGGAGTTCTTAAAACTCTTGATTCCCGAAAAAGGATTTGAACGAGACCGTGATGGGAAGTTTTACTTTAAGCAAGTTGTTCCAGAGCAGTCGGAGGGTAATTCCCTTTGCGCTGTTTCAATTCACTACAAACTTGATAAACCGAAACACGATTTAAAGATCGGAATTCTAGAAGTCATGGGAAAAAAAAACAACTTCCAAAAACGAGTTAAATGGTTACGAAGAGACGCAAAGGACAAGCTGGTCTACGTAGAGGAAAACCTAACCGTGATTCAAGACTTTTGGAAAGGTTCCCTGAAAGAAATTCTGGAGCGGAATCGGAATCGCTTCGAAGAATTCAAACGTAAAAAAGATGATAAAGACATGGAACCTGAAGTCCTGATTCAGCAGTTTCTGGAGACGTTTGACCCAAAAGACAAGGGTTTTGAAGAAATTGCTGCATATTGCTTCTGGAAACAGGTTGAACCAGCAGAGCTTGACAAGATCGATAGTAAAATGAATTGGGTTGGCTCAAGGCTCGGTTTTAAGTACGAGGAAAACGAAATCGATGGTGATGGGTTTACCGAAGTTGCGATATTCGTAGATTAACAATAGTCAAGATGCAGCTTACTGGATCGTTTAGAGGGATAGGGTTTCATGGTTTTTTCGAACGCGCTGCATGATGAAATTTCGGAAATTGCGAAGACGATTCGTAATGCTTTTTCGATAGATTCGGAGCTTGAAGTTTCTGAAGTCAAGGAAGTGCACCAAAGGTTTGTTGAATGTATCGAAACGGTGAATGGTCGTTTGATAAAATGCGACGATTTGCTGCGAAAAGGTCTGCGAGACGAAGCGATTCAAGAATGTGAAACGCGACCTAATTTGCTGGAGCTTGTCAACGAATTAGACATCGAAGAGGGGAAAGCCTGGGGCAGTTACATTTCGCAATTTGGTACCGCCCCTCAACCAGATATTTTGATCGATGTTGCGATCGCCATCAATGAAGCCTATGTGGATCGCCAGCCGTTGGAAGGATTGTTGCGACAACATCGCGCTTTAGCCATTTCCAGAAGTCCGCTTTCGCAACGTTTGAACGTTTTGCGGAACATCCTTTTAAAAGATCCCAGCAATCCGGCATGGCAGGAAGATGTTAGTAGCTATGAAGCCACTCGCCTGAATCAAATCGCAAACCTGCTGAAATCAAAGCCAATCACCCAGGATTTAGCGGCGGTGACGAAATTGCGAAATGAACTGGTTTCCAATGACTGGGTGAACAAGCCGGCCAAGGCTTTGGTTCAAGCCTGCAACGATTTCTATGTTCGGCTTGTGCGAGATTGGGCCATCAATAAGCTGAAGCAATTGATCCAGCCGATCAATAGTGCATTCTCGGATTTTGACATTACCAAAGCACGGGCGGCTAAGAAGCAGTGGGATTACCAGGTTGCTGCCGCCAACCTTAAAAACATTGATCCCATCCAGCGTGAAGTGGCCGCCGCCTTTCAATGGCTAGCGCAGGAGGAGTTTGCTGAACAGCAGAAGAACCGCTTCGAGGCTGCCTTACGCACGCTTGAAAATGCGATTGAAAATCATGGCAGTGCCCGCAACAAATTGGAGCGTGAATATCGAGTTGTGGAGGATTTTGATGAGCCGATTCCTGAAAAAATAGCTCGAAGGTTTAACGACCGAATAGAGTCGTTTCGGGTTGAAGAATCCAGAAAAAGAACGTTGACGATCGCGGGGGCGGTTACCGTTTTGTTGCTTGCCGTGGGTGCAGCGGGCTGGTTTACCAATAACCAAATGTATCAAAGTCGATTAGCTTCCAGTTCAACGGCGTTGTCCGCCTTGGTCGAGAATGGAAACCTGGATCAAGCCAAGGAGATGCTGGAGAACCTTCAAGTGAACGAGGCTTCGATTTTTGGTGAACCTGAAATCCAAGCCCTTCGCATGAAGCGGGAAGAACTATCACAAGTCGAAACCGGCCGCCGGCGTCTATTCGAAGATTCCCTGGGCAACAGCCGCAGCATTCTTTCGCAACGCCAGAACTGGGAAGGTTTGGAACTTGCCCAAAAGGATCTAGAAGACGCACAGCAGCATTCGGACCAATCGGTTAATGAACAGACTTCCCTGAAAGAAGTGGAGCGGGATTTGCGACTGTTGCGGACCGAGCTTCAGGAAGTGGTTAACAAGGAAACGAATTTGAAGCTTGGGCAGTTGGCAGATCAATTGGTCGACATTAACTCGATGGGAAGCGATAAATTAGCGGTTCTTGCGCGTCAGTTAGAAGCGATTGCGGCGAATGGTCGAATAACGCCAGAGAGTCTTCGTCAGGTCAACCTGCTACGGAAAAAGATCGCTGACGAAAGTTCACTTATCTCCATGCGACAACGTGAGAAGCAAGATTTTGCCCGGATAAAAGAGAGTGTCGGAAAGAAGACGTCGTTTCGGAATGCAATTACGGACTATACGAAAGTTGTGACCAAGGGTCAGCTGGCTGATGATCTGAGGGAAACCCTTTCCGGGCTTGATGAATTGACCGCGAATGTTGATCGGTGGAACAAATTTGCCCAAAAATGGAATACGACAAACTTTGCCGAAGTCGATGCAGATGCAGAAAGTTTGACGACGATGGTTGCGAGTATCGTTACGATGTTCCAAGGATTTCCAGGTCTTTCAGAGACCGTTGCAGGTACTGATTACTTGGAAGACATGTCAGCCAGACGCAAGACTGGGGGCGAATTTTCGGTGGTGAATGACTTATTAGACAGCCCCAGTTTCAGCGATTTCATGCTGATCGAAACAAAAGATCAGGAGAGTTATTTTGTTGTTTTGGAACCCGAAGTAAACAGCCGCCAGATCATTTTCTATCCAATCGATTCGGTGAATATCAAATTTGCACCTAAGGCGAAACGTATCGATCTAGATAAGATCATCAAGCCCCAGGCCGCAGATAAGTACTATGACGATGCACCACAGAAAACTTGGTGTGAAAATGCCAGAAAATTCTTACCACTTGGTGATTCTACGTTCAAGGACTGGGAATATGAACGCAGAATGGCTGTGATCCTAGGCACGCTTCAAGCAAACGATATGGAACCACTTTTAAAGCTAAAGGCAATGAAGATCCTATTAGATGATTGTTGCCCAAAGTCATCCATCTTGAATGAAGAATTTCAGCCGGCTAGAGAGCAGTTGGCAACCATTGTCCAGCAGGTTGAAGGCGTGGAGCCGTCCAAGAATGTCGGAGATTTTGATTGGCTATCTAAGGATGAAGACAATCGGCGACGAGTGACCCAGAGGCTTCTTGCCTCGTGGATCGCCAACCACGATTTCTCGAGTATCGCCAAAGAGAAGATCATTCCTAGGCTTGAGAAAATTCTAAAAGAGAAGCCAACGATTCCGAGTCTGGATTGGGCCGGCTGTATGTTCAGCGAAAACGGCAATTGGATTTTTGAACCGGCTGCCAACGCCGATACTGATCAGCTTTGCGTTTTGAGGGAAGCGAATACTGGCATTTATACGTTACAGCGGATTAAGCTTGGTGCCGCCAATCAAGTGAAACCTGAGGGTGGCACGGGTTTTACGCAAGCACAATTGGTATTCTCCATTTCTGAGTAGTCTTACAATCCTGGCAATTTTCGACTGACCCATCATGGCAACTTATTTTCTACGACGTGCAGGCAAGGTTGAGGGGCCTTTCACACTTGAGAAGGTGTTGGCAGAGGTCCGTCTAAAGAAACTGGCAAAATTTCACGAACTGTCCCCTGATGGAATATCTTGGCAAAAAGCCAGCGACTTCCCAGAAGTTTTTCCAGCAACGGAAGTGAAAGCCAAGGTACGACCTGAAGCAGCGTTGGTAACGGAATTAAAAGTTCAGACGACTGAGTCGCCACTGCCCTCCGCCGGCAGTACTTTAGATTGGTATTATGAATTGAACAATCAGGAGAAGGGTCCCGTCAAATTTTCGACAGTGACCGCTTTGGTCGAAAACGGCACTCTTTCTCCCAAGAGCCTGGTTTGGTTTGAAAAACTTGACCAATGGCAACCCGTTTCATCCGTTGTAGATTTACAACCGTTCCTGCCTAGTGCGAATTCCACACTCTCATGGTCAATAGACGTCACTGGCCATAAATCTACCGGATCACGCGCGAACCGTTCTTGGCATAAATTTGGCATCAAGGCAGCGTTATTGATGATTGGCCTCGCATGTGTCGGCCTTGCGATCTATGCCTATCGTCAATCATCGGGCGATGATGTGAAACAAACCGCCATCTACGCGGTGCTGCAAAACGAACAGAACCTTGGACGGACAAAGTTAGGTGGTGAAAACGCCGGCGAAATTGCTGACTCGATTCGAACTTTCGTGGCTGACGCTAGTGCCCAGGAATTAAAGGACTGCCCACCGGATTTTCGAGTCGCTTATCGACGCTACGTGGAATCTATGTCGGAATTGGCACGAACGTTGGACAAACTGCCTGATACATTTGAGGAAGGCGTTTTGTTGGGGATGCTTAACTTTGCGTCTGATACGGAAACCGATGGGGCTGCCAACGGATTAACCGGGGAGCTGGCTTCGGCATTGAAGAATGCCGAAGCCAGCTGGCGACATGTGGAAGATATTGCCTTAGAGCATGATGTGGCACTTTAAAATTTTAGCCGATAACTCACTTTAAATCGCTGAGCTTGAAGTCAGCAATGAAATGTAAGAATGCGTATGGATAAGAATGTCGAAAGGGTCGAAATCTCTTGGTCACGTGAGGATATCGAACGCCGGTTCTATTTTGATGGGGCAAAGTACACGCAAGCCAACTCGCTATTGACCTTCTTGATTGCTGGTTTGATATCTGTTCTTTTTTATGGGCTGTTAATCCCGCTTAAAGATACCGAATTTGCGGATATGTTTCGCAATCAGGGTGCAATCCCGTACGCAATCGTTTTTTTCTCTGCCTGGAGCCTCGCGATTCTGTTTATCAAGTTTCGGAAGTTGGCTTTGCAGAAACGATGCTTGAATTTTCAGATCGTTCCCAACGAGACCGACTTTACTTTGACACCTGCGAATGTAGACATCGTCACGGATAGAATTTTTGAGATCGTTGACCAGCCAAAGAAGTTTGTTCTGTTCAATCGGATCATGGTCGCCTTGGCTAATCTTCGCAACTTGGGCCAAGTTGGCGACGTTGACGAAATTCTGCGTAGTCAGGCTGAAAGCGATGAATCCATTCTTGATACCAGTTATTCTTTAATATCGGGTTTTATTTGGGCGATTCCGGTACTTGGTTTCATTGGAACGGTTTTGGGACTTTCGACGGCCATCGGGAATTTTGGGGCAGTGCTGAAGAAGCCAGACGACGGGTCAGAGTCCGTTGGAATTGAAGCCATCAAAGGGCAACTGTTCGAAGTTACAGGCGGACTTTCGATGGCATTTGTGACAACTTTAGAGGCTTTGGTGGCGGCACTATTCATTCAGTTATTATTGACGTTCCTAAAGAAGGCAGAACATGAATTCTTAGATGACTGTTCGGCTTACTGTACCGATCAAGTCGTCAACAAACTTAGAATTGTTCCATTCGAACGAACCAATGTGGGGTAGGAGCGATGGTATCACGAAAACCACCAAGTTTGCCAATGTCGAATCAATCGCTTGAACAAGTCAGTTTTGAACAGAATGACACCAAAACCAAATGGGTTGTGATTGCACTCTTGATTCTGTTAGCAATCACGTTGATTGTAATTTTCTTCGCGATCTTGCAAGTGATGAACTGGTCGACATCGGCTTCGCAAGATCCAGGGAATTCAGGTGGCTCTTTCCTCTCCAAAGCGAAGGACCAGTCGTCACAGTTTGCAAGGGCAGTCAAAAAGGCGTCTCAAGAGAAATCTTCACTTGAGGGTAATTCGAAGGCGAGTGACACTGCATCGAACGAACCAGAGCAAGCGGCGGAATCTGATTCCACTGCAAAGCAAACCGGGGACTTAAGCGAAGCGGGGACTGGGCGTGACATCCAAGGAACTGGCAGTGGTGATTTTTATGTCATAGAACGTGTTGGCTTTTTCGGAATTGCCTCCAAAGGAAAGAAAATTGTTTACGTGGTCGACCGTTCGGGTAGCATGCAGGGTGAACCCCTAACCCGAGCCAAGCAAGAAGTGTTGCGATCCGTTTCTGAACTGAAAGATGGGCAGTCATTTCAGGTGATTTTTTTTGATCAACAAATGTATCAATTTTCAACCGTCTCAGCGAACGGACTGGTGAAAGCCAGCGTCGAGAACTGGGAAGCTTTGAAGAGATGGCTGGAACTATTCGATGGAGGTGGAGGTACTGAGCCAATGTCGTCAATCTTGGCTGCATTGGCGATGGACCCTGATGTCGTATACTTGTTAACCGACGGACAATTTGAAAGTCAAATTGCGAACCAAGCGAAGCTGGCCAATAGCAATGGAACTCAAATAAACACTATCGCATTCATGAGTGATTCGGGCAAAGCAGTTCTCAAAGAAATTGCTGAGCAGAACGATGGAAACTACCTTTTTGTGAAATAATCAACGTCATGCGTCGCCGCTCCAGCCAATCGGCTTTTTCCCTCTTTGCCTTCCAGGATATCATTACTTCGGTAATGGGGATCATGGTATTAATCACATTGATTCTTGCTTTGGAACTAATGGAACGCACCGTCGAATCGCCGCCGGTACAGACCGCCGTAATGATCGAGGATATTCGTCGTATCAACGAAGAAATGGCTCAAGAGATTGTGAAACTTCAGTCCCAATTAGACAACTCATCCGAAGAAATTTTTCAATTACCTTCCCTAAGTGCAGAGTTACTAAGCGATGAGCTTGAAAAGCTTGCACAGGACAATGAACAGAAGCGAAAGGGATTGTCTCAGGTTAGAATCGAAATGGTTAGTCGATCTGAAAAACTGAACAATTTCCGGGTGCAAGAAAACTCTAGACGTTCGGGTGAACAGGTTGAACTGGACAAGTTGCTTGCGAAAATCGACGAATTGAAAGAAGTGCTAAGACAAACTGAGGCTACCGACCGAGTATTCTTCAGATCGGGTCTTGTTGGTAAGCGGACCTATCTTGTTGAGGTATCGAGTTCTGGATTCGTCGCAGCCGAGATCGGGGTGCAGTCACGACCTACGAGTTTCTCATCCCCGACTGATTTTCAAAAGTGGATCGAATCGCTGTCAACAAAATTGGATGCCATCTATTTGGTGGCAAAGCCTGGTGGCACGGAAAACCTTTTGAAGGCTCAAGAATCCATTAAATCAAGAGGAATGGAATACGGCTACAGTATCGTTTCGAAAACTCAAACATTGATCGATCCAAAAATCGGGGCGGGCACTCCATGAGAAGGAAGAAAGAAACCAGCAGTGAAAGCCTAGACCTTTTGCTGGATACGATTTGCAACACTTTTGGCGGAATCCTGTTCATTTCGTTGCTAATCGTAATACTACTGAATACAACTTCAAAAGATATCGTGACAGCAACCGTAACGCAGGCGAATATGGCCGACCTTATCGAGGAAGAAACTCGAAGGGCCGAACTTACTTCGCAGCTAACAGAACTATCTGGTAAGGTTGATCAGCAGAAGTTAATTTCTGATGTTGTCTATTCAAAGGATTTCGTTCAAATAGCCAGAGCGTTTGAAAAACAGCAAATCAACAACCGCCAAATCCAGGTCGATACTAGTACGTCGATTGGAAAGTCTGCGCAATCGCAAGTTGATATTAATCAGATCGTCGCAGATCAACAGCAACGGCAATCCAAGTTGAACGCTGCTAGGTCTGAAGAAAAATCGCTTCAACTGAAGGTCAACCAAGCGATCAAAGATCGGTCTCAGGTTGCTACAATTCCGAGAGTGACGGAGGCCAATGCCGACCCAGATGTATTCTTCTTGGCAGAAGGGAAAATCTTCGGTCCGTATAACGCAGGTTCCAATGACTTCAAAGAAGTTGTGACCAGTCTGGGATCACAATTGGTTCACAATTCGAATGCTGGTTTAAGTGTAGGTGCCAATGCGTCGAACAAGCAAAAATTGGCGGACAAAATGATTCAACGATCAACAGTGAGCGAAGGCGTTCGGGTTTATGTTTGGCCTGATTCCTACGCAAATTGGGAAACGGTTCGTCAGGTCTTGGACGACAATGGAATCAAGAAGCATCTTGTACCTTGCGAGGTAGATACTAAGTTGTATTTTGGCAAAGGCTCGCAATCCAAATCAACATTTCAGTGAGAATTTGTTTAACCCAGTCCGTCGAGGGGTTATCCTAGTTTCAACATTTTTTTTTTCGGGGCCACTTGATGATTTTTTCTCAATCAAATTTCATAACCTACATTGTGTCGATCCTTTGTACGATCAGCATCGTTTTTGGGATACCGCCACTGCTGAACACGATGGGGCAAGGTTCTACCTTTCCAGAAACAAAATCTGGTTCGGAGAGTGCAGAGCGTGAAGACCGTGCCATACTGATTGGTGAATCGGATTCAGTCGACGATTCTGAAGGTGGGTGTCGTGAATGGACTTCGGCCAATGGAAAACACACAACGACCGCCAAGTTCATCTCCTGCCTTTATCCGGAGATTGTGTTGGAGCAAAAGGATGCTGTCCAGATCACGGTCCCGCTTCAGGCATTAACAATGCGTGATCAGAAACTAGCGTTCGAAATCGCTGGTTATGATTGCGGACTTCCCACCGTGATTAACGTTACTTGGATAAAGCATTACGAAGCTGAATTTGTTCGCGCGACAGACGCTTTATTAGCGATGGAGAAACTGTTCGAAAAATCTCAAATAGATGCAAACTCAAAGCTATTTCTTAGCTCACGACTGAAAACATTAAAAAAGGCTGCGACGGATGACCTATTAAGGTGTTTCGATGAATACGAAACCTTGGAGTCCATCAATTCTAAACGCCAAGAGGGCAGTCGCAAACTCGACCAAATCCTGAATCAATCCATTCAAGTCTCTGATGGTCAGTTTGTTATCGATTGTCTTGAACAATCCACTGAAATTGACCCAGTCTCGGTGGAAGGTTTGTTTTTGGTAGGAGTCTTCAATATGTTTTGCCAGGGCGGAAACATGAAGAAGGCCGAAAACGCGTTCGAGGAAGTCTTGACACGATGTAAGCTTTATGAAAGTATTTTTGTGGATGAAGATTGGACTCAACGCCGAGTTTACGCAATCAACAATTTGGCAATGATGCAGATCAGAGATTCGAAAATTAGATTCGCGGTCACGACCTTAAGCGGCCTAACTAAAGAGATGGCTGGCCAGAATCTCAGGATTGCTGCCAATGCGAAACGACTCAACTGGCTTTCCCAAAACAAGGGATTCCGATCAAGTCTGAGTCGCGGCGAACTGCAGGACATCGCAAAACTCATGACAACACTAGAATCGGGGACATCCGTTCCCATTGCAAATGGATGGTCCTATCTGTTTCCAGCCAGTGTCGATCCCAACCTTGTCCATCGAATGGAAAACCAAAAGCTGTTTATACAAGGTATACAGGTGGGAGACGACTATATTTCGGATCCACTTTGCTTGAACTGCAAGGGATCGGCCTTTGAAGGTTGTAATGCTATTGGTTGCCGATTGGGATTGGTCAAATTTGTCGAACAAGGGTACGCGGGCTACGGCTTTAATCGTGGGAAAGCCACTACGGTAACGGAGGTCGCATGCAAGGTCTGTAGCGGGAGTGGAAGTGTCGAATGCCCATGCTGCGATCGCGGGCTACAGCAGCCGCGATAAGAATTGGACATGATTTTTCAAACGAACAATTACATTCGATCCATGATATCCTTCTTCTTGGCTTCGAACTCTTGTTCAGAAATCAACCCCGCCTGATGCATGCCATAGAGAGCTTGAAGCGATCGCAGCGGATCGTCACTGGAAGCAGCGGCGGGTGCCGGCGTCGGTGTAGCATTGTTAACGGTCACGCTCATTGCACCGGCTCGCGTTTCTTCCATCGATCTTTGGCGTCGGGCCTCAATCATCTGTTCTTCCATGTCTTGGGCGATACGGTAGACCATTCTGGCCTGAGGTTTTGGCAGGTGTGACACCGCCTGCATGTAATGGTTCGTACCTTGAATAGAGACAGTAGCCCCAAGTATATTTTCTTTCATATGAACATTGGCCACATAGAGCCATTGGACATCGATAAATTCCAAACGTCCAAGGATTTTTTGCCTGAAGATAATGGCCCGGCGATTAGAAAGCACAATTGCATCTGGTGAGAAGTTCACGACGGGTTTCTGCTGAACCGCCATGTACAAGACATCTTCGCCTTTGGTGCAAATACCTTGGACACGTTCAAGCAATTTGATCACCATAATGGGGTCCTGACCATCAGCCATAAACCGCTCGATACCGCTTACAGTGGGATCCGAATTAAGCGACAGCGCGCCGAAGGTAAGTGGACCTGGATTGGCAATCCCGCTGTTATCAACTCTGGCCTCCGTGACGCCTGTTACTCGACGCCTGACCTGTTGAGGAGCAAGCGGGATCATTTGACCATTCGGCGTCGAAGTTTGCTCCAGAACAGGCCTAGCGACAGTCGAGGGCGGGCTATTGAGTAACGGTTGACTAGGCGTCCCAGATTCCTTGATGTTGTTGAAAAGGTTAAAGAACCTAGCGATTTTCCGCGCTTCAATCGATCGCCCTTTTGTGTACTGAGCGTGGGATACGAGAGAATTTTCCGTCAGCTTGCGGTTCTGGACGAAGCCCTCCATCGTTGCAGTATCAAAAGGCCCTTTCCGACCGTCTTTAGTCGAAACATACCAACCAACGGGCACACTTGGGTTTGACACGTCACTAAACCTTTAAAGAGGTGTTCAAAAAATTAAAAAGTTAGCTACAAACTCCGCACTTGTCAATCTTCTTGATGCCATGTCCAAGTGAACGGCAAAGTTAAATATTTCGAACTAGCTTGATGGCTGCTCCGGACTGTGAGTGACATTGTTTTTCAAAGGTCATATTGATCGCCACTAGTTTATGGTATACCGCCACTCAACAGGTCGGCCCGGTAGCCTTCTTGGCCAGCCGTCAACAGATCTCGTGAATCCTGGTTCTGTCGTTCGCGGAGATTTCGGCCCGTTTGCCAGGAATGGAAACAACCTTACGCTTGCCTGTGGCGCATCAGCTGTCAGAAAACTGAGTTACTTATCAGACGATACCTTCTTGTTGGTGGCTTTAATGTTGAAACGCCGCTGGTCTCGATCAATGTTTCCGAGTGTTCTCTTCAATTTTGAAAATCACTCCCACAAAGCCTGCAAGTATAAAGCCAATAATACAGCTGAAGAAACTGGAAAAGATAAATGATAGATACATTAATCTGCCTACTGTGTCGCCTTCGATTATAAGTTGATACACCAGCCCACAAGCCCCAACTAAAAACAATAATCCACAAGCGATAGTGTTTAAAATAAGCCACATCGCAATCGCGTACCGGGAAGATTTAATAGCGTAGGATAGTATGTCGAACTGATTCACTTGCATGGCGACAGGCTGCGAAGGCTGCATGTTGTTCTGGTAGTAAGGTGAGTACCCTACAGTCGGTGGAATTTTTTGTTCTGTCAACCTTTCCTGATTAGCTTTTTCCTTCAACGCCAACCGATCCTCTTTCTGAATGTTCTTTTGCAATTCCGTCTCCCGTGCCTGCCGCTCCATTTCCGCCTTTTCAATTTCGCCAGGCACTTTAAATTGTTGCTTGCACGACGGGCAGGTATCGACTTGACCGGCTTGGTTTAGCAGGTTTCGCAGTCCCTCTCCGCATCGACCGCACTTGTACTTAACCAGTTTTTTGCCGATAAGGTTTTGGATGATTTCATATTGCATGGGACAGTCTCCTGATTTCGCACTTCACGAATAATGATTGACATTTGGGTGTTCCTAAATCTTGCATTCAAATTGGCAAAAATGTAATTGCTAAAGCAACGCAGAACCGCAAGAGAGAACTTGTTTTTTAAAATAAGATTCGCGTGTCGGAAGTAGCCCCAATGCTTGACCTAAAATTCAGCTTTGCAAGCAAAATGATCTGCTTGCTTTCAGTTAAACGGCACATGAAAATTTGACAGCCAGCTGAATGAGTCATGTTCGCTCACTTTCCGCCATAAATCCCACCAAACAGAAACAAACTACTAGTCGAGTAGGCTATCGTTTAGGCAGAACAAAAAACAGTGCACCGTAGTTGGTATGACCTAGGGTTTCCGTGTCAGGTTAGCTTGACTAGCAACGTCGATTCTTTCCATGGACACCTGATTGATTGCAGCTAAGTTTAGTTGCGGTTACAAGACACTGCAATCAGATAGCCGTTTGAAACGCAATTTTCCTGCAGGTAGCAGGCTCTGGGCATGTGGACATTTGCGGCGTCGGTTAGCTAAGTGTATTTGATTGGGTGGCGGTAACCTCGAAAGCACTGATACCAAACCTAATTCAACCAACTTCTGCGAACCAAAGAGTTACTGGTAAGCGTCTCTGAGCACCGTTGACTGTTTGGGTTTGCTGGCGCGGGCTAATTGCGTTTTAGTTTGCCTTGCCGCTTTTTGTTGTCGCGGCGTTTGGCGCGCTGCGTTTGCTTGCGAACGTCCCGCTCGCGACGCTCCGCTTGGCGATACATGCGGATCGACTCGGGATGAGCCGCCGCCCAATTCCAGGGCAGCAGTGGTTGGTAATCCGTCTCGCCAGCCAAGAGCCGCGCC
>Ga0105051_10006406_pt1 | contig 12701 bp, 10 predicted proteins | sample FRY02_FD_78383 | JGI IMG/M metagenome (GOLD analysis project Ga0105051, IMG submission 78383) | Freshwater microbial communities from Lake Fryxell liftoff mats and glacier meltwater in Antarctica - FRY-02 (megahit assembly) | ecosystem: Environmental > Aquatic > Freshwater > Ice > Glacier...
GTATCGCTCTCGTATAGAACTTTCCAATTTTGAATTACAGGGATAATATTCTAATAAAACCATCGTCCAGTTATCCCAGCCACCGTGTTCTCTAATGATAGTGTATATTTTCATATTGTAGAGTTTCGTTGTTTTATTGCTTACATTACGACAGTAGTCTTTGTGTTGTGCCTTGCGTCTGGTAAAATCGGTTGTTGCTCCGTTATAAACATGTTGGACGGTTAAATCATTACAAACTATTTTATAATGTAATGTTTTTTGATAGTCTATTGGTAATCTCGGCATTTTATACTATATTGTATTATATTGTCTTTATATTAATTCACTCTATTAATATAAGGTGTAGTTCCCACTTGTGGGCGTGTATTGGTATTGCTTATATAAGTGAGGTGTAGTGCTGGGTCAGTGTATGAGTGCTGGGTGTAGGGTCTCTTTTTCTTTATATATATAGAATTGGCTTTTGGTTTTTTATTTGTAGAAACTTGTAGTTTTGCCTACAGACCTTACACTGGGATCACTATTACATATATATTAGAAACATTAAAAGAAAATAAGACTGGTTAAGCAGTCAAATAGTATATATTTTTTTTTTTTTAAAAGTGTAAGGTCTCCGTGTAAGGTCAGCGAGAGCCAGTACCCTACACTCAACAAAGGGGGGGTTGTAACGACTTACCACAGCCTCCTAACGCTTGGAAAGCCACAGTGTTTTCCCGCCGACCGAAATCGCTTGGTGGGTTGGTTCGCAAACCTCCAAATCATCATTCTCCAATTCATCATTCTCCAGTTCCGCCACCGCCACGCCACCGATTTCCACATCAACCTCTCCCTCGCTGTCGTAATCACTCCCACTCCCAGCGGCATTCGGCAACACGACAAAGCACTCTCCAATTTTGTAATGTTTTTTCAGGTTTCCAAGATGGAATAGAGTTCGCTGTCCGTTGGAGGCTCTTGAACCTTTCGCAATACACTCCTTCGGTAGATGTAGGTGGGTATAAATCTTTTTCATCAAATCTCCCGTTCCATTCAACTCATACTTGCCTCCGTTTTCATCACGCCAAGTGCGAAAGTCAGTATACAACTCCCCACCAAATCGGGTTATACAGCCATTGCTATCAACCTCTACTTTTTGAATGACTTGTCGGGCGACCCACCACTCAAAGAATATATCCAAGAAGGGTCTGCTGAACCCCTCCAAATCCTGCTGGTAGTCTGTCTTGGGGATTTTTCTAAATCGCCACTCGCTAATGTCCCGTTTCATCAGGTAGGAATACAAGGAAATCAGGTTGTCTTCCACCTCCCAGTAAGCCCCGAATGTGTTGAAATAAGCCTCGTTGCCTTTCATCTCCTCGCTCATCTTGATAATCATATCTCTACGCTGTCCCTCCTCCAAGAATACGGGGTCGGGGTGGTTGGTTGGAATGATAAATCTGTGATGCGAACGGATAACATACGGGGCTTGATGAAGATTGCGAATAGTAATCTCCTTGTCGGTTTTCAACGCCTTGATTTTACCATCAGCTCCAAAAGCATTACGCTTATCCACCTCGCTCAAAACCACTAGCAGGGAACTCGACATCATCGGGTTAAAGTTGCCCCAAACATCTCGTTCAGGATTGGAACTCTCAAAATAACCGCCCCCCATTATCTTCTTGATAGGGTCAAGCATTATCGTTTTACCTGTCCCTTGACGCCCTGTAATAACGATACATGTTTCGGGTTTCTGTGCGGGTTTTTGGAGCAGATGAGCGAACCAATTGAGAACATACTCCTCTGCTAGAGAATCGTGGTCGCAGATAATCCCGATGTGCTTAACCCAAGCATCAACAGCGGTCTTGTTGTAGCGTTCATCAGTTTCCTCCCTCATTCTACCCTCAAACTCGCTTGGTTTCCAAAGATTGAGAACATTTGGCGGACAATACATCGGTGGCGGAATAATATCCGTCCTATCCTTGCGTTGAATACCAGCGTCCTCAATCCATTCCAGAATGAACTTTTGTTTTTTTCTCTTACCCGTTTCGTCGTTGATTTTCCAAAACCACTCGTGTTCGTAAGCACCCATCAAGTCCGTTCTGTTGAAAACCTTGTATCCAAGAAAGTTCTCATTACCGAGTTCATCAATCTCAAACAACTTTTTAAAGTAGTTGTTCGTATCAACGATTTTGGTGTGCTTTTTCTCGTGGTTGGTTTTCCAAAGGAGATACTCTTGCGGGTAGTGGTTGTCCTCCTCCTCCTCAACGGCGTTCGCCACCTCGCCTTCTGCGACAATCCCCTCCACGACCGCCGCAACGGCATTCGCAACCACCAAGTTTCTACGAGCGTCAATCAAATCGGCTTGTACCGTCCATTCCTCATATTCCTTTACCTCCATTCTCATCACAAAACCAGTTCTCTCAAAGATGAACTCATTCACTCCATTAATATGGAATGCGTGGTCTGTATAAGGAGGCGGTGAAGGGGTGGTGAACCCGTCAAAGGCGAGGGCGAGTTTTCGTGGTTTAATGAGCGAGTTCTCCAATCCATACAGGTAAGCCGCATGTAGGCACTCGTTCTCAAACACCCCGAGAATGTAGGAAATAGTCTTGTTCTGTCTTTTCCAAGCAGGAAGACCAAGAGAGGTGGGGGCAATCAGTTCAACCAGTTCAGGATTCGCATCAATTAATTTCTTGTTGATTTTCTTGATTTCCTCCTTCAATCCTTTCCACCAAGAATGACCTTCGTTGTAATCCGCCACATTGCGGACGCTCATCGGCATTTCGTTTTTCGCTGGGTTGCCCTTTGTAATTCCCGCATCGTAATCCTCGCCTTCTCCTCCAGTCGCCCAGCCCTGTAAACCTCCTCCGTAGAGGGAGGCACAGATGAGTTTCTTGATGTGGAGTTTTTCAAGGGGAGGACAACCCGCCACTGAATGATGGTCGCTCAACAGTTTAATAATCGGTTGCTTGTCTTTACACCAAGCGTCCAATTTGGGCGTTTTAATCCTCAACTTGAGGGCGAGTTGCGACAGCACCGTAGGGTGAGATGCTACGAAATCGTAATCCACCCACCCTTGATAGTGGTAGAGGGTATTGCGAATGTTTCTTGCGAGTTCAGTCAGGGAGAGTTTTTCAGTAGAGTAGAACCGCCCAAGACCTCCCTTTTTTTGATGGTAGATGATTTCAAGGTCGTTTCCGTTTTTCAACAATTTAATTCGTTTTTTCAGCAGGGTTTTACTTTCAGGAGTGAAGCGGGGAATAACTAAATCCGTCCCATCAGCGTTCTTGATAAACAGGCATTCTCCATTCTCGTTCTTCTTTTGCTGGGTAATCCAGTCGCCACCAACCTCTACATATTCCAAGTCAGGAACTTTGATAGAGGTGTTGTCGTCAATGATAATTTTGGCTAAATGAGAGTCAAGCTCCTCGTGGAACTTGCCGTGAAAGGCGGAGTAGTCTGCGGCGTTGATTAAGGCGAGGTCAAGTTTTCCTTCAGCATTTAGAAAGTGGGTCATTGTATATACTTATATAAAGATATTCTTTTAGGCAGTTTTAACCTATTGTTTATCTTATATAAGTATTGTCTAAAAGATAATCAATTTTTTACTAAATGATACGATGGAAAGTATTCTAAATAGTGCGGAATGGTTTAATATTCAGGTTTTCCTAAATATTAAATAAGTGGGTTGAAATCTTAAAACTCCTAAATCACGAGCGTGGTGGGGAGTTGTTCCCTCAATGTTTCTATAATCTGTTCTTTGCGGGGCTTCAATACATCTTTGTAGTAGTTCCTACGCTTTTTGAGGAACTCATCGTATCGTTCGGGTTCATCTCTCATTTTTGCTAAATATCTTGTCTGTTTTTCCTTCATCTTGTCGCAGTTCTTTTTTTGATAATTGGCGACATTTTTGAGATGCGACTGATACATCTTCTCGGCGGCTGTTAGGGGAGCTTGGGGTTCATTCTCATTCTCCATATTGGTGTATAGTATATACTTATATAATAATTGGGTTTAAGTTGTTTATATAAGTTATATCAAAGCCCTAATCTGGAGCGAAAACACCCGACCAGTCAGGCACAGATGGACGCTGACCTCTCTGTGGACGGCGGTTCGTTCGCTTCCTCCTTTAAGTATTGTTCTTGGAGTTCTTGGACTATCTCGTGGGAGATGATGTCTGCGTCCAAGCCGAAGATAGACATTGCCGCCTCTTTGGTCTTTTCCAGCTTGGCGGAATGGTGAGGTCTAATGGCGAAAATATTACATGCCCGAAACAGCAATCTACGACCGCTAAACTTCTCTACTCCAAAGTGGAACAAGTTTCTATCTCCCACATTACATATTCCCGCAACGGCGTCCTTTTCATCTCCCTCCACTGTTCCTAAATATTTCACGAAAAAGAATCCGTCTGTATTTTTGAGTTGAATATCCACCACGCAACCCACAAAGTCCCAGCCGTTTTTGCTGTACCACTCGCTCACAGCAAGGTCTTCGCCCTTGAAATCACACTCCCAAGAAATCGTAGTTGTTTCGCCTAAATCCTTTGCGTCCATTATAATCTACAATGAGAAAATAATAATCTAATTCTCCCACTAAATATTTCCCAGTGCTGGGTGCTGGGTGTAGGGTCTGTTTTTGTTAGTTTGTAATAGAAATCCCAGCAACTCATTCTATATATATAAAGAAAAAGACACCCTACACCCAGCACTCAGCACTAATCCCAACATGTCTTATTATCCGTCAGGCTGACCCATCGCCCTCCCGATTTTCCTTTTCCTTTTCCTTTTCCTCTCGCCCCCCCCCAACTACTTTGAGATCTCGCCATCATCAGCCTCATCGCTATCTCCTCCTTCTGCCGCTCGGCAGGAGTGAGAGCGGCTCTTCTCGCCTTTTCCACCTTGTCTGCCTCTTCTCTCTGCTCCTGTCGCCTCTTCTCCTTCGCCTCTTCTGCGGCTTTTTCCTCTGCGATTTTCTCCTTCTCTTTCCTCTTCTCGTAAGGGTCGTCCGCCATCATTCCTCTTTTTTCTCTATACGCTCTTTCTTGATTAACTCGTTCTAAATCCCATACTGACCTTTGTATTTTTTGAATAAGAGGGTTCAATGCGTCTTCAGTGCGTCTATACAGAGAACTAAAATTGGGAATATGGGTTCTAAACAAAGAATCCTGCTCGGGTGAAGAGAGTGCCTTATTCGCTATTCTACGGGCGGTTATATAATCACCATCACCAAATAGGTCAGTAGGTTTCTCGTCCCGAATGCTTTCCAAGAACTCGGCTGAATTGTCCTCAATATAGTTCTTTAATTTATTAAACGCCGCCTCGTGTGCGGCGATAGCCTCTGCTCTCTTACCATCACGCATGTTGGTCGTTCTAATAACATTCAGCTCTGTATCGTGTAGCCAGTTCTCCTCTTCAACTTCGGTCATCGTTCCCTCCTTCCTTTTCTTACTCATTTCCTCACGCTTTTTCTTGTTAGAGGCAAGAGTTTTTAACCGCTTCGCCTCTTTTCGTTCCTCGTCGTTCGTATACTTGCTGGGTCGCCCCGCCTTCTTTTTCTCTGCGGGTGGGTCTATAGCCTCCGCCATCGCTACTGCGTCGTCTTTTAATTTTGTGAAATTATCCACAATGACTAATTTCTTCTTCGTCTTTTTACTGTCCTTGTATGCTTGGTTGATGTCGGGGTCTTTAATGGCGACCATATAAGGAACGCCCCTCGCCGTAGCCCAATCCTTCACAAAAGTAGTCCAATCATTCCCCTTCTTCTCTTCAGCCAACATCTATACTAACCCTAAAGATAATAAATCCCCTATTTTTTTAATTAAATCCATCGTATCATTTAATAAAAAATTGAAGTTGAAACACTACTACTTACAGAAGACATCAACAACAGTAAAAGATGATGAAATCTTACGAACAAATGTCCCAGTACAATCCTTATTCCGCCGAGTATCTCGCGTGGGCGAAGGGGGAAGTGAGCGACAAGAATAAAAGGAGTATGATGACTCAAGACATCATCACCAACCCTGACGGTTCTACCACAATGGTGATTTCACAAATGAATACCACGACCAGCAACGACCGTATTGACGGACACTTTTGGATTGAGGACTTGAACGGAAAACTGGTGAGCGATTGTGGGCTCAGTACCTATCAACACAACCTCCATTGTTTCAAAGACCCTCGTTTATACAATGCCGAGACAGATTTTGTCGTGTATCAACCTTGTCCTGACGCAGATATGGAGTTGGAAATCATCAACCGCCAATTGGATACGATACGGTCAAGCTTGGGTAAAAGCACATGCGGAGAGTTGGATTCTCGTACCAACGAGGAGCGGTTCAAGAGTGTCGCAACACAGATGTGGGTCAATCGTGCTACGATGCTCTCCTCTGGATTTGACTGCCTCCAAAACGCCGTATGCGAATGGGTTGTTCTTGGCGAGGACAAATGCCGTATCCGTTTCGGTTGTGCTGGGATTGTCCGCCCAAGAGTAGACGAAGTGTTCTGGTTCTTCGGTCATTTAGAGAACACTGAATATGGTGAGTGGATAGTTGATGACGCAGTGAGTGCTGACGGGTTGAGCGAGAAATCCTTAAACCACAGCCGAGTGATGAGTATCGCAGAAGTCCCGAATGCGATGAAAGCGATGGGGGAAAGAGCCATCAAGCAGAGTGTCTTTAATGCCGCAAAGGAACTCGTCCGCAAACGCAAAATGGAGAAGGCAGACAAGGCGGCAGACAAGGCGGCAAACGCATTACTAGCAGAGTGGGACGAGGAGGAGAAGAAACCCAAGCAGAAAAAGCAGAAGACAAACAACAAGAAGAGATGAGTGTTTAGAGATAGATAGTTTAGATTATTTAGGATTTTGGTGTAAGTTAAATAAAAAAGGAGGTTTTTTTAATGTGGTGATAATGTATAAGAATGAGTTTAGAAAACAGTTGTGCTAATCCTGCTTTCCCAATACCTTTGGGTTCAATACTGCCGTATATGGGTCTTGCGAATGAAATCCCACCCACTTTTCTATTGTGTGATGGTAGGGTGGTAAACAAGGTTGATTACCCCGAGTTGTATATCCTATTAGGGGATACATTCAACGGAACGGGCGTGGTGAGTGAGGGCGAGTTCTATCTCCCCAAACTAAACAACCAAGAAACCTATTTAGTCCCCAATGGAACGCTTAAAACTGACCCCACAAGAGCGAATGGTATTATTCCCCCTTACCTACATTCCAGCGAGGCATTACCCGCAATAACGGGGGTTGAAATCCCTCAACTCTCCCCCGCCAACTTTACACCCACTTACCCAAAAGACCAAGAGGGGATTACAGGTAGGTCATTCAACGGAAGAGGTGATTACCAATCCAGTCGTTATCTTGCGACGGACAGCACAGGGTCATCAAACCCGCCTATTGTGAAGCTCAATTCCAGCAACGAAAGCGGTGGGTTCGCCACGATGGATACAGCGGATTACATATACCAAAACCCTACCCCCGCTCCTGTTAACGATATTATATTGAACGCAGACCATACAGTCCAATACGGAGGGATAACTTGTCTTTACATTATTCGTGCGATGTGTTCCTACCAAGTGGGTTCAGCCAGAGCAGCAGGAATCAACGCAAGAACCGCAGAACAATTGGCGTATGTAGCAGGAGTCGCCAAGCAAGAGGCGGCAAGTGCTATTGCTGTGGGTGTAGCAGACGCACAAAACGACCAATCCGCCCTCAATGCGGCAAGTGCTATTGCCGCAGACGGAGAAGGGGGTGGAACGACTTACCCCTACGCAGATGTTCCACAATTGGAGGGTTTTATACTACCCGCATCGGCTCAATACTAATTTAGGGCGTGTAATATAATCTGTATCTATATTATAAGAAAATGTCTGCTTTTTCAACAGAAGGATTAAACGGCTTCCCCATTCCACTCGGCACAATACTAATGTGGGCGAATAATTCAGCGAAACCACAACTACAAGCGGATTTAGAAAGTTCATCAGGATTTTTAGTATGCGATGGGAGAGCGATTACAATCGCCGAATATCCTGAATTATATCTCGTATTGGGTGGGGCTTCAAACCCGTACAACGCTTTCGGGGTTGCTCCCCCTGCGGGTTCTTTTAAACTACCCAACCTACCCAATCCAGACGGAGCGGGTGGAAGACTGGGTCTACTCATCGGTGGAGCAATCGCAGGGTCGCTCATCGCCCCCACAGGACAGCAACCCATCGCATCTGCTGAACTTACATTAAAAGCCTCCCAAGTCCCTACATTCCCGCTGGATTATCCCGCCCCGAATCCAGGCGGTGGGGCGTTAATCCCTTACACATGTAATGGCGAATATTACTGTTTTTCGTCGGTTGATGGTAGCAAGATTGGGACGAATGTTTATACAAACTCCAACACCCTCACTCGTAATCCAGACGGCAACTTATTTTTAAGAGATGATGTAGGTTATTCGTCTGCGGGGGGTATTGGTAATGATTTATCAGCCCCTCAATTCTCCTATACGGGAACGAACACCCCGATTGATATTACGGTTTCCGTCGTCCAAAATACCTTCACCCCCCCCATATTTGAGATTGTCGGTATTATTAGAGTAAAGCCTTCCGCCAAGTTTAGTTTTTAACTTCATTATAAAATAATGTGTGTGTATTATATAATGAGTTCAGTGAATAGTTTAGGTGAAGTAGATTATCCATTACCTATTGGAGTAATGACCTTTTGGTGTGGCGACACGAGAAATGTAGTCCAACCTCCGCAAGGTTGGTTAATCTGTGATGGAAGCGAACAATTAATAGCGTCTTACCCGCTACTCTACGATATTCTCGGCGACCAGTTTGGTGTATCAAGCGACCCAGCCACTCTTTTTAAATTACCCTCTACCATTGGGGCAACGCACACAGCAAGCGACGGAAAACTCCCCCTCTACAAGACGGCAAACACAGGTGTAGTTGATGCGGGTTCTGCGGGCGAGGCTAATTTAGCCTTTACGCTAACAGAGGCAAACATGCCCTCCCTGCCTACTTTTGACGAGGTATTAGGAGTAGGAATACAGGCGACCAATACCGTATGGACTTCTTCTGTGAATAATGGGAGGAATGTTGCGGAGAATGATGGAACAGGGGCGTCAAGCGGTGTGGAAGACACAGACAGCGAGGTCGTCCCCTACAACACACCCGTTCAAGGTGTTTTTATCACCCCCACCAACACGGCAACGCTGTCCCGAAACCAAGCACCCGTCGCTTATACGGGAACGATTACCCTTGACGGAGAAGTCCCAGCAAGATATGAGATGCCTATAATAATCAGGTCGGGATATGGTTTTTAATCCACAACATTTAGCACTATTTTTATATGACGGTATATTATAAGAACGAATGTCGCAACTAAATCCTTTCAAGAATGCCGCATCACCCGACCAAATCTATTTTGACATCACGGTAAGCAATCTACAAAGCACCACGACCAAACCGCCCGTGTTTTATTTCAACGAACAGCGTAGCAGCCCATTTATAATGAACCCCGAAGAGTATTACCTCTCCATCTTGCGGTTTACGGTTCAAACAGGAACACTCCCCGTGTTTATTCCCAGCATACAACCTAATCAACCAGACAGAGATTTAACCATCTACTCACTCGCTCTTGAATGGACTGACCCCGCAACCTCTATTCTTTACTCATCAGGGCAAACATATGTAAGGTTTTATCCCCAAGATAAATCGGCTGACCTACCGCCTCCTCCCTCTCTCACGACAAATGGTATTCAAAATGCCGCAGGAGGTTATTACAATGTGTATAACTATTCAGTCGTCCCTCTATTAGTGAATGCGGCACTCCAAGTCGCACACGCCGCACTTAACGCCGCCGTCGTGTTGGGGGGTGCGGTTCTCCCATCAGGTTTCGCCCCAGTGATGACTTGGGACAGTAGTAGCGACAGTGCTGTGCTGTATTTTGATATAGCGGGTTATACAACCTATTTCCCCGCCTCAATCTACCCAGTGCCTCCCGCTGGATATTCGCCCATTAGAATGTATTGGAATGCTCCCCTTTACGGATTGTTCCCTTCCTTCCCCACCGAGTATTTAGGGTATTCTCCCACTTTGTTAGGAAAGAACTTTTTATTCGTCCCAGTCAATCTCGGGGGTATTGATAATGGTGTCATCACTCCGTTCCCTGTACCAACTGCTCCCCTACCCGCTACTTGGATTTCCACGCAAGTTTATCAAGAGTATAGCACCATTTCTAATTTCTCGCCGATTGTGGGTTTAGTGTTTACATCAAATACTCTTCCCATTCAGCCCAATCAAGTATCCACTCCGCTTATTTATAACAACGCCCAAGAGTTGGTTTTAGGGGGGAACAATAGCGATTTCGCCAATATCATCACGGATTTAGTGAGTGATACAGGACAGTATAAACCCAATCTTGTCTATAACCCGACGAGCGAATACCGATTGATTACTCTCTACGGGAATCGTCCTTTAAGCAATATTGATATTCAGGTCTTTTGGAGGGACAAGTTCGGTAAATTAAATCCGTTTAGATTGGCGAGTGGCGAGGCAATAACCATCAAGGTCGCCTTCTTGAAAAAGGGGAAATACAACAAGAAGGAAAGTGATAGTCGTCCGTAAGGGGTTTTTAGGGGATTAGAATTAAAACATATCCTACGATTTTTATTTTCGTAGCATATATTATAAAGATGAGCGACTTCAAAACTGTTTTAGTGCGTGATAGTGTAATCGGCGACATTACAAGCGATTTAGACTTTGCCGTGAAATCTGGTGCTTCTCAAACAACCTTCCAGCGTTTCGCTGCTACGAGTGCTTCCAACTCCTCCCTTATCTATTCCATTCAAGTCCCCAGTGAAAATGTAGTCATCGGTCGCGACATTCTCATCACTTCTGGATTGAGTTTCACTCTTACCGCAACAGGTGTTCCCGATGGAGTTCTTGCCTTTAACTACGGTTCAACTGATGCCCTTCAGGCATTCCCTTTGGCTTCCTTGATGACTACGGCAACGGCACAGATTAACAACACCGCTGTTTCCGTCAATCTCCAAGACATTCTCCCCTCTCTTTTGAGAATGAATAACTCTCGTGAATTGTATCGTTTCAATTCCACCACTCCCAGTCTTCCCGACCAAGCCTACGCCCGATATGCGAACGCTGTTGGAACAAACAACAACCCTCTTGCTGGATATGCGAATGCTTCCTACGATTTAGACCAAGTTCCTCGTGGTTCTCACCCTGTGTCTATTAATGTCGTTCACAATCTGGCTGCGGGTGGAACTAATACTTCGCTCTCCTCCACCAACCTTTTGGATACTTGGGTGATTGAGGTTTCAACCATCGTCGCTGAACCTCTGTTCTTGTCCCCTTTCATCTTCGGCGACCCCGAGTTCAACCAACAGGGTCTTCTCGGCATTAATAATATGACTTTCACCTTCAATATTGATGCGACATGTAAGAGAATGTTTAGCAGTTCTACTCCTTTCCTTACCTCTATTAAATTGGGAACGGCTGCTAACCCCAACGGTTTCACCTCAACCACCCAAATCGCAGGTATAATGAACCAACCCGCCAATCCAGCGATGTTGTTAAAGTTCCTTTCTACGCAGCCCAGCGACTTGATTGAAACCAAGAATGTTGTGCCGTATATGGACTTCCCTCGTTATCTAACGAGTTCCCAAAACACGACCTCTGTTGCTCCCCAAGCATCAGCCTCTCTTACCAGTTCAAATCTCCAAATCAATCAAATCCCCGACCTCTTCATCATTACAGTGAGAAAGCCAATGTCCGCTCAAACCATTCAGGACGCATCAGCCTTCTTCGCCATTAACAATATTAGCATCAATCTTAACAATCAGTCAGGACTCTTGTCCTCTGCCTCCACCTACGACCTTTGGCGTATGTCCGTTAAGAATGGTTCAGTTCAGTCGTGGCGTGAGTTTAGCGGTGTGGCGAATGTTGCCGTCGGTGGAACAGGTGTAGGAGCGGTTGTAAACACAACTGGTTCTGTCCTTATCATCAACCCCGCTTACGATTTATCCTTACCTGATTACATCACTTGTGGTTCTCTCGGCAATTATAATTTTCAATTCCAAATGGGAGCGACCAACACTCTTTCCGCAGTGGGTGGAGCGAACATCACCCCCGAGATATGCTGTATTACCGTCAATTCGGGCATACTAACAACGCAACAAGGAGTTTCAGCAATATACACAGGCATTTTAACAAAGGAGATGGTATTAAATGCTAAAGCAAAACAACAGGTTTCTGCGATGAAATCCGCTGAAGTCGCCCGTATGGTGGGAGGAAATCTACTCAATATGCCCCTTCACGGCATCGTAAAGAGATTTTGCGAAAAGCGTGGAGGTGTAATGTCGGGTGGTGTTCCGTCTGGAGGTGTTTCCAGCGGAGGTGCTTCTCGTCTTGCTGATATGTGCCGTTAATATTTAGATAGACAATGCTGGGTCAGTGCTTGAGTGCTGGGTGTAGGGTCTCTTTTTCTTTATATATACAGAATGGGTTGAGGGGTTATCTATTACAAACTAACAAAAACAGACCCTACACCCAGCACCCAGCACTGGGAAATATTTAGAGGAACAACTGGGAAATATTTAGATAGACAATGCTGGGTCAGTGCTTGAGTGCTGGGTGTAGGGTCTCTTTTTCTTTATATATACAGAATGGGTTGAGGGGTTATCTATTACAAACTAACAAAAACAGACCCTA
>Ga0105051_10006407_pt1 | contig 12699 bp, 17 predicted proteins | sample FRY02_FD_78383 | JGI IMG/M metagenome (GOLD analysis project Ga0105051, IMG submission 78383) | Freshwater microbial communities from Lake Fryxell liftoff mats and glacier meltwater in Antarctica - FRY-02 (megahit assembly) | ecosystem: Environmental > Aquatic > Freshwater > Ice > Glacier...
GGAAGCTCAAGCATCTCCAGCGACTGGCAGTTCTCGAGCCCGTGGATGCGGGCAATTCCGTCACCGATCGACAGCACTGTGCCGACCTCTGTTAGCTCAGCTCCGCCGGCTTCGAGGCCTTCGATGCGGGACTTGAGGATGCTTGTGATCTCATCGGGCTTAATCTGCATGATTCTCTTATCTTCTCCTTGGATTCGCCGCGCAACTAGGCGCGTGCGACCTCTGTTCTAAGCTGGTCGAGTCGGTTACGGATTGATGCGTCAAGAATGGAATCACCGGCTCGCACAACAAAGCCCCCGATGATCGTTGGGTCTACCTCTTCTGCAAGCTCGATCTTGCGGCCGGTCTGACGGCCGATCTGATCACCGATCCGGCTTACCACGGCCGGGTCGAGCGCTACGGCACTAGTGACGGTTACTGCGAGCAGATCATCGGCCTCGTCGCAGAGACGGTCGAACTCTTCGCGCACACGGAAAAGAACTGGCAAGCGCTGGTTCTCGGTCAGCAGCATCAGGAAGTTCTCGACCGCCGGGTCGGCTCCATCGATCGCCTTCGCCAGGCCCGCCTTCTTCTCCTCGGTCGAGAAGTAGGGCGAGAAGCAGAACAGCTTCAGCTCCTCGTTCTCGCTTAGAGCGTCAGCCAGTTGCCCGAGCTGCTCCCGCACGAGCTCGAGGTTGTTCTGCTCGCTAGCAACCTCGAAGAGCGAGCGCGAATAGACCTGAGCGATTGCTTCCATTTGAGCTAGTTCCGCCGCTCGCCGCTGATCGCCGAGAAATCTAGCTCACCAAGCGCTTCGTCAACGAGCCGCTGCTGGTCGGCGTCGGTCAGCACGCGACCGGTCACCTTCTCGGTCGCAAGCACGGTCAGATCGGCAACCTCGGAGCGGATCTCCTCGATCGCACGGCGCGTCTCGGCCTCGATGTCGCGGCGCGTCTGCTCGAGCATCTCAGCCCGCTTCAGCCGCGCCTCCTCGCTCGAGTCCTGCTCGTGGGTTTCAGCAGCCTTCCGTGCTCGGGCGACGATTTCGTCGGCCTGAACGCGCGCATCCTTCAGCCGCTCACGGTATTCAGCGAGCAGCGCGTCGGATTCCTCACGCGCCTTCTTGGCGTCATCAATCGAGTCATCGATCATCTTGACGCGCTTATCGAGGGCGTCGCGGATCGCCGGAAAGGCGAACTTGTTGAGCACGATCAAGGTCACGCCGAAGGCGAGCAGCGTCCAGATCATCAGCCCCACGTTGGGGCTGACAAGAAAGCTGCTGCCGCCCTCAGACGAGGCCAGTGGCGTTATTACGGCGTGCATCGCCTTATCCGAGGAAGAATGCGATCAGGCCGAAAATGAAGGCATAGAAGACGATCGCCTCAGTCAGCGCGAACCCAAGCCATTGAATCGAGGTGATCTCATCCTTCATCTCAGGTTGACGGGTGACCGACTCGATCACCTTGCCGAAAATAAATCCGACGCCGATGCCAGGGCCAATTGTGCCGAGGCCAGCACCGATGCCTAAGGCAATCGCTTTCATGCCCAGGCGTCCGTAATTCTGCGCCACTTCAGTAGTGACGCCCGACTGGGCGAATTCGCTAATCAGGTGGAGGTCCACTGTGTTCTTACTCCTTAGTGTTCTTCGGCGACGGCGCCGCCGAGGTAGATCGCGGTCAGGATGGTAAAAATGAAAGCTTGAAGCGTTGCGACTAGGCCGACTTCAAAGATGAAGAAAGCTACGGCCAGCGTACCGGTCACGAGGCCAAGGATCAGTGACCCTATGACTGCGAGGTTCAGCAGCACGACGAGGCCGCCGCCCATGAACAGGATCAGTAGGTGGCCGGCGAGGATGTTGGCAAAGAGACGGACTGAAAGCGAGACGATCCGAACGAACTGCGAGATCACTTCGATGAAGAAGATCGGCAGTGCAGCAGCGCCCGTGACTCCTGCAGGAATCCAGCCCTTCAGATACTTCACTGGACCTTTTGCGCGGATCCCTTCGAAGTGATAGCTGACCACGACAACAAGCGTGAGTACTAGAGGCACCGAGATGTTGGCGGTCGCCGCGTAAAGCGCGAGCGAGGGCACTTCAACGCCGAAGATCATTACGGGCTCATGCGTGTTCGTCGGCAGCGGGATGTAGCCGATCATGTTTGAGTACCAAATGAATAGAAAGAGCGTGGCAAGAAACGGAAACCAGCGATTGATCATCTTGCCGCTGAGATTGCCCTTCGTGATGCTTTCAATCAAGCCGTAATACATCTCGACTGCGGCCTGAATTCGACCTGGCTTCATCTTCATTCGGTGGCCAACGTAGATCAGCGTGCCGCAGGAGAGAGCCGCGGCGATCATGACGTACATCACTGCCTTGTTGATCGACATGTCGATCCCAAAGATCTCGATTGGGATCCACGGAAGTAGCTCGAACTCGTCCTGCGGCTTGTAATCCTCGTTGACGGTTAGTGCGAGCGCTGCCGCTGGCGAGGAGAGAACGGCGGCGAAGGTCGCTGCTGCGGCGAAGAGACGTGGCATGGTCATCGCGCTGGCCCCGCTTTCGGCTGATCAAACGGGCGCGTTGCGATCGAGACCGTGAAAGAGAAGGTGAAGACGATCACGAAGAGGACTCCGGCGGCGAGCCCAGCGTCGTTCTCAAGCATGCCAACGCCAAAGATTGAGAGCGCTACTAACCAGCCCCGGCCGATCATTGAGGCGGTGACGATTCCCGCTACCCGAGCTGGGCTATCGGATTCCAGCGCCTTTTTGTTCGTCCAAGCCCGAACGCCGCGCTGCGCGCACCAAGCGAATGCTCCACCTAGATAACCGAGCATTGGCCAACCAGCGAGCAGGAAAACTGGCAAGGCAGCGGCGAGCAAGATTAGGTCGGCGTAGCGAAGTAAAGGCATTGACTCAGAGGTCACGGAAGCGTGAACGGACAAATGCGATGCCGACAATTGGGCCGATTATCAGCCCAGCGAGGCCGATTGCGACCGGCAGACCGACGAGCGAACCGAGCCCGAACCCGATCAGCGCGCAGAGGCAGACGACGACGAGCAGCATGATGCCAGCGTTGGCGGCGCGCATCGTTGGTTTTGATGATTGCTCGCTAATGATGGAGGCGGTAAGGCTTGTGGTGGCTGGAAGCATTTTGGCGAAGGTCAAACGACAACTGAAGCATGCCGCAAGCAGGGTCAGCCTATCGCATCGGTGAGCATTGCTGCGTGCCGATAACAGTTCGAAGCGGCTGCCACAACCGGTCCTGAACCCGTCCTACGCCGCAACTGGGCGCAGCCGCTGCCGCGCGCCACCGGCGAGCTCGGCGCTGAGCATGTTGCCGACCTGCTCGTAGACCTCACGGTTGACCGCCATGCCGCAGTGGGAGCTGTTGACCTCGATCTGAATTGCTTGCGAATCGAGGCAGGCGCGCCAGTTGAGAACGCCATCGCTGCGCGAATAGATTGAGGCAAAGAGCGTGCGAGCAGGCATGTCTTCGTCGAGGTCGCTCCAGAACTGACTGCAGCAGCCGGTCGGTTCGATGCCGAAGGTGTAGGCCTGCCAGCTCTGCTCGCAAGCGTCGCCAATCAGCCCCGGCGCGCCGAGCCGGCGCGCTCCTTGGAGCGCGCGGATCTGGAGCCTCAAAAGTACGTGGAGGTCGTCCATGTGTGCCACTAGCGGCGAGCCAAGCGCAATCGCGCGATTCACTCGATCCGGCTGACGCACCGCCAGCACGCGCGCGCAGCTACCACCGCGGCTCTGCCCGACCAGCGCGACCGGTCGCCCATAACGTTCGCTGAGCGCCACAACACGCTCTTCAATATCGCGGACGGTCGCTTCAGAGCAGCCGACATGGGCGCTGAGACCGGAGCCATGGGTGCGATAGCCGATCCGCCGCAACCACTGCCCCATCAAAGTCAACGAGCGGTCACCGGCAAGAAAGCCAGGAATTAATATCACCGGTTGCCCGTCTCCATGGGCTACGCCCTCTCCACGCCAGAGCGAGCTGCGAAGAAGCGACAAGGCCTCAGCACCGCCGCGGCCCTCGCGCCACATTTGAGGGCCATGATCACTTGCCATCGGAATTATCCTAGGGGGCGGGCAGGACAGCGATCGTGGTAACCGCGAAAAAGCTGTAAACGGCGCGTGCGCCTGAAATTCGCTGATAGCCTCGGCGCAATGGCCGCGCCACCTAGACAGAGCAGCGCGCCGACGGCCAAACGGGCCGCGGTCAAGGCGGCACTGCTGAAGGCGACCGAAGCTCTGCTGGCCGACGGAGCCTCATTTGCCGACCTTGGCGTAGAGCGCATAGCAACCGAGGCTGGAATCACGCGAACCGCCTTCTACTTCTACTTCGCCGACAAGCGCGAGCTGTTGATGGCACTAACGGCCGACGTCAACGAACTACTGCTGGAGCAAGCTGACCTCTGGTGGTCGGGCGAAGGCGACCCTGCGGTTCAGCTCGAGCGGGCAGTTAGCAACGTTTCCCAGCTCTTCGGCGAGCACGCGGTGCTACTGAAAGCGCTTGGCGAAGTAGCGACCTACGACGAGCAAGTGGCCGAGCACTGGCAGCGCCTAATCGGCCAATTCCTCGCGGCAACGGAGCAGCGAATCCGCGAGGAACAGGCGGCCGGCCTAGCGACCTGCAGCAACCCTTCGGCAACGGCCTTCGCGCTAACTTGGATGACCGAAGGCACGTTGAGTCAGAAGATTCTCCAGCAAGGTCGAAGGGCCGACCAAGAGTTAATCGACGCGCTGGTTGAAATCTGGCTTCGTTCGGTTTACGGCTCGGCCTGAGTTGCCGCTGGGTCATCGACGGTCACGGCGTCGAACTGGCCTGTCTCGAGCTTCATGACGACGTCGCGCGCCACGGCCTCCTCTGAAAGCTGTGGATCGGCGCGACGCAGCCGACGCTCGCGCAGCCTGCGGAACTTGAGAATCTCGAGTATGTAAACGAGATAGACGCTCGCTGCCAGCACCAGCAGCCCAGCCGCCAGCAGCACCAATGACCAGCCCAGGTTGAAATGTCCGGCCCCATCGGAGTAGGGAACGAAGCGCAGCGCTATCGCAAAGCCAGCCACCAGCATTGTCCAGGCGTAGAGATAGAGCACGGTCTTGCGCTGGCTGAAGCCGATCCGGTTCATCCGATGGTGGAAGTGGCTTTGGTCGGCAACATAAATCGGCCGGCCGTACTTGAGCCGCTTGAGCACGACAAAGGTTGTGTCGAGGAACGGAACGGCCAAGACGAGCAGCGGGAATACGAGTGCCAGCACAACCTGCGTCTTGACAGCCCCCTCAACCGCGACGCAAGCCAGCAGCAGACCAAGCAGGTTCGAACCGGCGTCGCCCATGAAGACCTTCGCCGGATGGAAGTTGAAGACGAGGAACCCTGCCGCTGCGCCGGCGACGATCGCTGCCAGAACGGCTGCCGAACCACGCCCCAGATCAAAGGCGATAATCGAGAACGCGACAGCGCTAATCGCGCAGACGCCGGCGGCCAGGCCATCGACACCGTCAGAGAAATTAACGACATTAATCACGAAGACGATCCCCAGCACCGTCAGCGGCGCACCAGCCGAACCGAGATCAACGGCGCCGATGAATGGCAGCGTGATGTTTGCCACCTCAACCCCCGCTATCACCGGAACCGTCGCCGCGACGAGCTGGCCGACGAACTTGACCGGTGCAGGAAGATCGAAACGATCATCGAGTGCACCGACCAGCGTGACGATGACCGCTCCGGCGAGAATTCCTCTGATCTTTTCGTCCCCAGGCGCCGTGGGATCAAGGAAGGCAAAGCTAGCGACCAGCACCGCGGCAAGGATTGCGAGCCCGCCAAGTAGCGGCGTGGGATGCTCCGAGAGACCTCGCTCGCGCGGCTGATCGACGGCGCCAACGCGGCGCCCCAGCCTCGCCGTCAGCGGCGTCAGCGCGACGGCGACGATGAAGGCAACGACGACGGCAAGGATCGCATCGCGTTCAGTCATCCGAGCCCAAGCCTAAAGCGCGCTGCGGCGCGGCGCACTATTGGCTTAAAGCAGGAGTTAAGTGCTCGTAAAGCGGGTAGCGGCCAGCGAGCACAGTCACGCGCTCGGCCAGCTCCGGGCGCCGGGTCTCAAATTCGTCGGTCAAAGCAATCGCAATAATCTGGCCGATCTCACTGAAGTCCTCAACCTGTAGCCCACGCGTTGCCAGTGCGCTGGCGCCAATCCTGAGGCCGCTCGTGACCATCGGCGGACGCGGATCGAAAGGCACTGCGTTGCGGTTCACGGTGATTCCTACCTCGTGCAGGCGATCTTCTGCCTGCTGGCCATCAATCCGGGAATCGCGCAGGTCAACGAGCAGTAGGTGCACGTCGGTGCCGCCGGTCAGGACAGTTACACCCTCTTGCGCGGCAGCGGCATCAAGGATTGCGGCAGCGACGGCGCGGGCGCCTTCAACGGTGCGCTGCTGGCGCTCGCGGAACTCTTCGGTCTGGGCTATGCCAAGCGCCACTGCCTTACCGGCAATGATGTGCATCAGTGGGCCGCCTTGCTGGCCGGGGAAGACGCCGGAGTCGATCGCCTTGGCGTACTCCTGACGGCAGAGGATCATTCCACCACGCGCGCCTCCTAGCGTCTTGTGGATCGTCGTCGTGACGACGTCGGCGTAAGGAACAGGGCTTGGGTGGACGCCGCCGGCGACGAGCCCGGCGAAGTGAGCCATGTCTACCAGCAGCAGGGCGCCAACCTCATCGGCAATCTCTCGAAAACGGGCAAAGTCTAGGTAACGCGGATAGGCCGACCAACCGGCGATGATCATCTTTGGCTGGCGCTCGCGGGCCAACTGAGCGACAGCGTCCATGTCGATCAGATAATCCTCAGGGCTGACTTCGTAAGCGGCAATGTCGTAAAGGCGGCCCGACATGTTGATCTTCATTCCGTGGCTGAGATGGCCGCCGTGGGCGAGTGAAAGGCCCATCAGCGTGTCACCCGGCTGCAGCAGGGCGTGATAGACGGCCGAATTGGCCGACGCGCCGGAGTGAGGCTGGAGGTTTACGTGGTCGGCGCCGAAAAGTTCCTTGGCGCGATCAATCCCAAGCTGTTCAGCTACGTCAACGAACTCGCAGCCGCCGTAGTAGCGCTTGCCGGGATAGCCCTCGGCGTACTAATTGGTAAGCACGCTTCCCTGACACTCGAGAATCGCCTCGGGCACGAAGTTTTCGGAGGCGATCATCTCTAGCGTCTGCTGCTGGCGCCCGACCTCATCGGCGAGCACAGCAGCGATCTGAGGGTCAACCTCACTTAGCGGGCGGTTTAGAAATTCTGGTTCGAATTGAGCCATAGTTTGTAATTCTAATAGCTGCATTGGGCGGCAGCGCGCCCGCTAGCTATTTTGACCAAGTATTGCCGCGATCTGATCGCTCCCGATCGGCCCTTCGCGTAGTAGCTCCCAGCCCCCGTTTAGCTCGTATTCACGCAGGTCGAGAACGCTCGAGGAAAGCTCACCGAGTGGCCCGCCGTCGAGCACAAGGTCAACTTCGCTGCGCAGTGCCAAGTCAAGCTGCGCGATCGAAGTCGGCGCCGGCTCACCGGCCTCGTTGGCGCTGCTTTGCAAGATCGGCCACTTCAGTGCGCCGAGCGCGCTCAGCTGCGGGCTGAGCGCCGGCACGCGCAGCCCAAGCGTTGCAGGTTCAGAGCCGCAGGCCAAGGGGAAGCGGCCAGCTGGATTATTCAGTAGAACGGTCAGCGGGCCCGGGAGCAATCGCCCCAGCGCCGCTCGCGTCTTTGGGCTGAGCTCGGCGAGCGCGCCTAGTGCCAAGTCGAGAGAGAAGAACATCACCGCCGAGGGGGCCTCCAGCGTGCGGTGCTTGAGCGCGTAGAGCCGCGTCACCGCTTCCCGATGTGAAGGGTCGCAGGCTAATCCATAGACGGTGTCGGACGGGAAGATTGCTACGCCGCCAACCGCCATGCAGCGTGCAAACACGTCCACTTGGGCCGCCGTAAGCGGCGACGGGCTCACCGCTCCCCCACAACGACGCGTTCGATCCCGGCGAGATCGGTATAAGCGTTCACGCTCTCAAAACCGGCTGCAGTGATTAACTTGGCGACCGCGCCTGCCTGCCCAAAGCCGAGTTCGATTGCCAGCAGCCGCGCCTCACTCTGCGCCGCTGCCAGAACCAACGGGCGGATTACGTCAAGCCCATCGGCCCCAGCCAAAAGCGCCAGCTCCGGTTCATGGTCAATCACATCTGGCGGCAAGCTGGCCCGCTCGCTTTCAGCGATGTAAGGCGGATTTGAAAGGATCGCGTCCCACCGTCGGCTCAGTCCGCTGAGTAAGTCGGCCTCGATGAACTCAACGTCGAGGCCGAGCAGTTCAGCATTACTGCGGGCGAGCTCGATCGCGCCGAGGCTGATGTCCGAACCGCTGACCAAAAGGTCGGGGCGCTCCTGCTTGAGCGCCAGCGCAACCGCGCCGCTACCGGTGCCGACGTCGAGCACCCGGGCCTGCTGGGGCAGCTGAAGCGCAACTTCAACCAGCAGCTCGGTCTCCGGCCGCGGCACGAGCACGCGGCTATCGACGACAAGCTCAATCGAGCGGAAGCCTTTGCTGGCGACGAGGTAGGCAACCGGCTCATGCCCTACGGAGCGGCGCCGGACAAGGTCCTGAAAAACGCGCACCGGCGGCCCTGTTATCTCACGCTGCGGGTCGGTCAGCAAAGCGGCCCGGTCAACGCTGAGCGTGAACGCCAAAAGCAATTCGGCGTCGAGCGCTGGCGACGGGCTCCCTGACGCGCCGATCGCCGTACGTGCCCCGTCAAGCGCGTCACGGACGCTAACGCCGCGCATCAAGGCTTAGCGGCCTGCGCTTCGAGCAGACGGCTCTTCTCATCGGCTGCAAGGGCCGCAGTCAGCTCGTTGAGCTGGCCTTCAAGTACGGCGTCAAGATCGTGAACGGTAACCTTCACGCGGTGGTCGGTGACGCGGCGGTCGGGAAAGTTGTAGGTGCGGATCTTCTCCGAGCGCTCGCCGCTGCCTACCTGTGAGCGGCGGTCGGCAGCGATCTCGGCATTCTGCTCCTCCATCGCTCGCTCGTAAAGCCTCGCGCGCAGCACGCGCAGCGCCTTTTCACGATTCTGCAGCTGACTTTTCTCATCTTGCATCGAGACGACAACCCCGGTCGGCTTGTGCGTTATCCGAACAGCAGAGTCGGTCGTATTAACCGACTGTCCACCGGGCCCTGAAGAACGGTAGACATCAACCTGAAGGTCATTTTGGTCGATCTTGATGTCAACCTCCTCAGCCTCCGGCAGCACTGCGACGGTTGAAGTGCTGGTGTGGATGCGGCCTTGTGATTCGGTCTCGGGAACGCGCTGCACGCGGTGCGTTCCACCTTCGAACTTAAAAACCGAGTAGGCGCCTGCGCCTTTAACAGCAAATGTGTATTTGCCTTCGCTCAGCTCCAGCGGTTCGACCGCGAAGCCGAGCCGCTCCGCGTAGCGCGTCAGCATTCGGTAACAGTCGCCGGCCCACAACCCGGCCTCGTCGCCACCCGCGCCACCTTGAATTTCTATGATCACGTTCTTATCGTCGTTTGGGTCGCTCTCTACCATCGCCAAACGAAGCTCTTCCTCAATCGCCTCCAGCTGCCCACGAGCATGAGCCAGCATCTCATGAGCTTCGACCTCATCGCCGCCCTCGGCTATCAGCTCCTGCGCGCCGGCCGCATCGTCGGTCGCGCGCCGCCACGCCTCAGCCAACTTTGCCGGCTGCTCAAGTCGGCTGTATTCACGACCCGTTTGGGCGTAACGTTCGCGATCGGCGATCACCGCCGGATCGGTGATCTCGCGCGAGAGCTCAGCGAAGCGCGCTTCGATCTGGGTGACGAGTGACTCAATCATCGGCTCCGCTTAGGCTAGCCGCGCCCAGCGACTGAGGTTCTTAGCTGACCGACCGTTGCTAACTAAGCGGCGATCTCAACGCCGACGAGGTCTCCGTCGCGCTCGGCCCCGGTCTCATGCTCCAGCACCGACTTAAGCGCAACGATCGCGACCGCCAGCTGATCAAGATTCGGTTCACGCGTGGTGAGCAGCTGCAGCTTCAGGCCTGGCCAAATAAATGCTCGTACCAGCTTGTGCGTGCGGTGCTTCCCGGCAAATTTTATGACCTCGAACGAGATCCCCGCGATCAGCGGAATACCGATGATGCGGCTTGCAATCAGCGCCCACCATGGCAGCAACCCAAGCGGCGAAAAGACGAAGATCGAAACGATCATCACGATCAGCAGGAAGCTCGTGCCGCAACGCGGATGAAGCCTTGAAAAGCGCTGCGCGTTCTCGGGCGTTAGATCGAGGCCAGCTTCGTAGCAGGAGATCGTTTTATGTTCAGCACCGTGGTATTCGAACGTGCGGCGCAGGTCGCGCAGCTTCGAAAGCAGAATCAGATAAGCAAGGAAGATCAACGTCCGCAGCACGCCTTCGACGATCCAGAAGAGAACCGCCGAACCAAGCTGGTCTTTGATCAGGTTGGTGGCCGTGACCGGCACGATGAAGAAAAGACCGACCGCGAGCACCAGCGAGAAGAGGATCGTCAAACCCCACATGAAGCCTGAGATCGGCTCCTCTTCGTCAGGGAGCTGAGCGTTGGCGGAAATACCGAGCGCGCGAAAACCGATCACAAGCGATTCGCCGAGCGCAACGACGCCGCGGATGATCGGAAGGCGCAAGAGGCGGTGGCGGCCAAGAACGGAGGTGACGGCGGTGCTCTCGACGATGATCCCACCGGTGGGCGGGTCATTGGCGTCAATTCGCTCGCCTTTTGAATCAACCTGATGCGGAGCGGGCGCGCGCACGGCCACAGCCCAGCCGCCGACACCGCGCATCATCACGCCCTCGAGGACTGCCTGGCCTCCAATCGGCGCGTCGCGAGTGGCGACCCACTCGGCCGGTTCGGCGTTAAGCGCAGGAGCCTGGGGAGTCTGCGCCGCTGACACAGAAGCTCCCGTCAGGAGCCAACGCCGGAGCGCTTGGCTGCGCGACGACGGAAGCGTTCAACGCGGCCACCGGTGTCGACCAGTTTCTGGCGGCCGGTGTAAAATGGGTGGCACTCGGAGCAGATCTCGACGCCAATTTCAGACTCGGTTGAACGCGTCACGAACTCGTTGCCACAGGTGCAACGAACTTGCGATTCAACGTACTCAGGATGCAGATCAGTCTTCATTAATTACGAAGTCTAGCCGCCTATAACGGGCAGGCGACCTCAACCGCGTTGGTGAGTTCATTGTGCTCGGCAATCTCTTTTGAAAAGTCAGCTTCGGCCTTGATCTTTGAGGCGCCCGTGCAGGCCGGCCCTACGAAGCTGACGAGTCGCGATTTACCTGCACCGAGCGATTCGACGCGGACGGTCGGAAGTTCGATGCCCGTAACGCGCATCGCCACGCTGAATCCGCGCGCAGCGCTGAGGCCAAGATTGCGAACGATCAACTGGTAGCGCTCGTTCCCGTTTGCGAGCGCCGTCGATCGGATAAAGCTGGTCGCGAGATCAGGGCGGGCGTCGGGCTGGTTGCAAACCGGTGAAGCGAGAATGGCGCGCCTGATGACGCGGCCACTCTTTGAGAGCCAGCGGTGCGTCACGAGCACGCGGTAGCTCTGACCGACGCTCAGCCCGCCGACACTCTTCGACCAAGTTACGCTGCTGCTGCTTGGCCGGTCCCAAGCGCCAAATTTTGGTACGCCCGTGACCGCCTTCCATGCCCCGCCGGCGATCGGCCGCGAGTAAAGGTCAAAACGAAGCTCCATCGAAGCAGATTTGCTGGAGCCCTCCATCTTCGAGCTGAAGCTGGCTGAGCGCCCGTTGACGCCGAGAACGCTGCAGCTGTCGAGCTTTACGACGGCGTTGCCCTTGGTCGCCGCGGCGCTAGGCGCCGAACCGGGCGCGAACGAAGCCAGCGGCGCAGGCGTGGCGGCGAAGGCTGATACCGGCGCGACAAGAGAAAAGCCGGCGATTGATGCGGCGCGGATTGTTGTTCGAAGCGAAGGCATACGACCTCTCTAACACGGCGTTGGCGCGATGGTTGCGGTACGGGCGGCAGTTTAGGTCAGCTGGTAAAGCGGACCGTCGCCACCCTCGGGCGCCGTGAGGCGGCCACCCTTGGCAGTAATCGCACCGCACTGGACGCAGTTCGTGTAGTTCACGATCACGTCAACGAGCCCCTCTTCGGGTGCATCGTCAGGAATTTCGTAGACGCCAGCAGGGCACATCCACTTCCAAGTCTCAGCGACTTCGCGCGGCACGTGGGTCTGAACGCGAATGTGGTTTGGAGCATCATCACGGGTCTGGTTGCCGGTGATGAAGACGCTTGAGAGCTTGTCAAAGGTGTACTTCCCGTCAGGCTTGACGTATTCCTCTGAGGTCTTGCCGATGAACATCGGCTGCGCGTCATTGCGATGCAGCGACCAACGACCACCCGGGAAGTGGCCCTTCGTTGCAATCATCAAGTTAACAAGCGGGCCGCCCTTGATCAGGCCCTTGGCGAATGGCTGACGGACGTTGCGAACCTCGTAGAGGTCCTTGCCAACGACGGAGTCAGCGATCGCATCTTCGTAATTCTCAAGCGACTCGCCGCGCGCAAGGTTGGCGTAGATCGCCTCGGCAGCAGTGATTCCGGACTCGATTGCGTAATTGAGACCCTTCAGCGCCGCCGTATTGACCATGCCGCCAGCGTCGCCAACGACGACAGCGCCGGGCA
>Ga0105051_10006411_pt1 | contig 12693 bp, 5 predicted proteins | sample FRY02_FD_78383 | JGI IMG/M metagenome (GOLD analysis project Ga0105051, IMG submission 78383) | Freshwater microbial communities from Lake Fryxell liftoff mats and glacier meltwater in Antarctica - FRY-02 (megahit assembly) | ecosystem: Environmental > Aquatic > Freshwater > Ice > Glacier...
GGTAACGGATTTAACTCAAATCACTGTTTACATTCCTGAAACAGTAATAAGCTTTACATCTGTTTTTGCAGAAATGGGATGGAGAGATCAAATCAATGCAACAGGAGGCACTATTGGCGAACAGCGTATTGGTATAAGATTGGCGGCTGGATCATATACCACTATAACCGAATTAGATGATATAACAAACACTGGAGAAAGCGTTAGTGGTGTTATTGGTCCGTTTGACTTTACCAGTCTTTTTACTAGCGATTGGACTGGTACATCCATGACATGTGATGCACAGGTATATTTCGCCCAAACAAGTGGCACACCTCTAGGAATGATTAATGTAACTGTTTTATTATATGTTACATATACATACGACGATGACTCAACAACTAACCCTACGCAAATTAAAACTGTAAGAATTCCTATTGAAAGTATAGGAGGCGTATCTACGGTGTTATCAACTACATCTAATGCTACTTTTGGTCCTGTTACTGGAAATATACCACAATTAACAGGTGGCGGAATTCTTCCAGAAGCAACAGTTACAATTAGAAATTATTTCATTCAAATAGAAGGAAACGAAGGCGGTGCTGCCACCAATACAGATTATACAATAAGCGTTAATATAGACAGCGGGGCAAGTACAACTTTTGGAAATCAAGAAATGGCTTTTGTTAGTGATGTGTTTGATAGATGGATTTATGATCTGACAGCATCTGTGCCGTTAACCACTGCTTCTCATACCTTTCAAATGTGGTCATCTGTTGCAAATAGGTGTTCTAGTTTAGCGGTTGAAATAATTATTACATACGCCTTCGATGCAAGCAGCACAACAAGTGTACTTAACTCTATTTTAATTCCTATTGAAATATCATCTCCAATGGGCTATCCAAGCGGTGGAGAATCTAGTAGATTTTCAAGAGATATATTCTTAACTGAACCCGGAACTTTAATTTTAAGACAATCATCTTTTAGATTAAATTACAACATGATAGCAAGCCCCGGTAATTTATGGCTAAAAGCTGGAGGTCAAAATTATAGACAATATGTACCTATCAGTACGGGCCAATCTTCAGGGCAATTCTGTACTCAACAAAGAATTGATTCTGGGTCATCACAAGGGGCTGGGATTGCTATATCCAGAGGTAAAAATTCAATTAATATTGATTGTTACGTAACAAGCACAACCATTGCAGTTACTAACATAATGGGTTATATTCTTTTGAATTATCAAAGCGATATCGGATTAGAAGGAGTTGGGCAAAATGCCCATACTGTATATAAAGTACTCTTGCCGTGGGATGCCTTGTTATCTGATGACGTAAGACCTTTAAATTACTCGTTCAGTATTCCTGAAGCAAATTATTGGATAGTAGGAACTGGCTTTGAATTTATTCAATTCGTATCTGCTGCTGGACAGGCGATTACATTTGATGTAGAGTGTTTATCCTTAGAAGGCAAGGGAGCTGGATATTATGATATTTATGCTGATGCTTACCTATCTGATGCTGAAAGAGCTTGTTCCCAGGTTTGGATGAGAGGTAGAGATATATTTAAAAGATTTCCAGATGATATAGGAGACAGACTGGACATTACAATAGCAAGAGATTATAGATTGTTTACTACCACCACTTCGGCTAACGGCATTATTGCTGTTTGTACTTATCATTCTAATACATGGCAGATAATAGGAAATATCAGCGGAAGCAACGGAGTGGATAATATAACTCTTGATCTTATTCGCTCTTCCGACAAGCTTGTTATGCAAACAAAAGAGGTGGCTCAAAATGCTGCCTCATACACATTTACAGTATACAATGACACGGAATTGTATTACGTTGTTGCTTATCAGGATTCATCTCACTTAGGAAGTAGCTCCGTAGGTTATCCTGCTTAATGAATTTGAATAATGCAATATTATCATAGTTTACACATGGGGTAATTAATGTCTTTTGATATTGCATTAGGAATAAGATCTGGATTTAATGTTAATATTGGTGCAATACCAATAGTTATAAATTTTGACATTGTTTTAAAAAATAATAATGCATTTGATATCATATTGTCAGGTAGTAGTTCTAGCAGTTCATCAAAATCCAGTAGTTCTATCTCTATAAGTAGTTCTAAGAGTTCTAGTAGCAGCTCAAAATCCAGTAGTTCAAGTTCTGTAAGTAGTTCTAAGAGTTCAAGCAGTTCAAGTGTATCCAGTAGTTCAAGTTCTGTAAGTAGTTCTAAGAGTTCTAGCAGTAGTTCAGGTAAATCGAGTAGTTCAAGTTCTGTAAGTAGTTCTAAGAGTTCTAGCAGTAGTTCAGGTAAATCGAGTAGTTCAAGTTCTGTAAGTAGTTCTAAGAGTTCTAGCAGTTCAAGTGTATCCAGTAGTTCAAGTTCTGTAAGTAGTTCTAAGAGTTCAAGCAGTTCAAGTGTATCCAGTAGTTCAAGTTCTGTAAGTAGTTCTAAGAGTAGCAGTAGTTCAAGTGTATCCAGTAGTTCAAGTTCTGTAAGTAGCTCTAAGAGTAGCAGCAGTAGCTCTAAATCCAGTAGCTCAAGTTCTGTAAGCAGTTCTAAGAGTAGCAGCAGTAGCTCTAAATCCAGTAGCTCAAGTTCTGTAAGTAGCTCTAAGTCAAGTAGTAGCAGTTCTAAATCAAGTAGTAGTTCAAGTAAATCTAGTAGCTCTAGCTCTATAAGTAGTTCTAAGAGTTCCAGTAGCAGCTCTAAATCCAGTAGTTCAAGTTCTGTAAGTAGTTCCAAGAGTTCCAGCAGCAGCTCTAAATCTAGTAGTTCAAGTTCTATAAGTAGTTCTAAGAGTTCCAGCAGCAGCTCTAAATCTAGTAGTAGTTCAAGTTCTGTAAGTAGTTCTAAGAGTTCAAGTGTATCCAGTAGTTCAAGTTCTGTAAGTAGTTCTAAGAGTTCTAGTAGCAGCTCAAAATCCAGTAGTTCAAGTTCTAAGAGTAGTTCTAAGAGTAGCAGTAGTTCAAGTAAATCAAGTAGCAGTAGTTCTATAAGTAGTTCTAAGAGTAGCAGTAGTTCTAGTAAATCAAGTAGCAGTAGTTCTAAGAGTAGCAGTAGTTCAAGTAGATCAAGTAGCAGTAGTTCTGTAAGTAGTTCTAAGAGTTCAAGCAGTTCAAGTGTATCCAGTAGCAGCAGTTCAAGTGTATCCAGTAGCAGCAGTTCAAGTGTATCCAGTAGCAGTAGTTCAAGTAGATCAAGTAGTAGTAGTTCTGTAAGTAGTTCTAAGAGTTCAAGTAGATCAAGTAGCAGTAGTTCTGTAAGTAGTTCTAAGAGTTCAAGCAGTTCAAGTGTATCCAGTAGCAGCAGTTCAAGTAGATCAAGTAGTAGTAGTTCTGTAAGTAGTTCTAAGAGTTCAAGCAGTTCAAGTGTATCCAGTAGCAGTAGTTCTGTAAGTAGTTCTAAGAGTTCAAGCAGTTCAAGTGTATCCAGTAGCTCTAGTTCTGTAAGTAGTTCAAGCAGTTCAAGTGTATCCAGTAGCTCTAGTTCTGTAAGTAGTTCAAAGAGCTCCAGTAGTTCAAGTAGGTCCAGTAGCAGTAGTTCAAGTAGGTCCAGTAGTAGTAGTTCAAGTAGATCAAGTAGCAGTAGTTCAAGTAGATCAAGTAGCAGTAGTTCTGTAAGTAGTTCAAAGAGCTCCAGTAGTTCAAGCAGGTCCAGTAGCAGCAGTTCAAGCAGGTCCAGTAGCAGCAGTTCAAGTAGATCAAGTAGCAGTAGTTCAAGTAAATCCAGTAGTTCAAGTTCTAAGAGTAGTTCTAAGAGTAGTTCTAAGAGTAGTTCTAAGAGTAGTTCTAAGAGTAGTTCTAAGAGTAGCAGCAATTCAAGCGTTTCTAGCAGTTCTAGTAATTTTCAAACAGGTATAGCAGTTAGATTAATAAATCAAGATTTTAGAGGAAACATACGAAATCTTATAGGAGGAGGTTTAATATAATGGGACCATATGTGGGAGATTTTAAATTAGGAAAAAAGATTTATATCTTTTGGAGCTCTTATGGTAAGAGTGGAGCATCAGTAACTAGAGATACAGATGGAACTATGCAGATATACAGGGACGATAATACTACTCCAAAATCGACTGCTAACGGCATAACAGAGGTGGAGGACTTTGCTTCGATAACAGGTATTCATGTTTTAACTATAAATACAGGTATAACAGAAGGTGATTCAGGATTTTGGCAATCTGGTCATGATTATTTTGTTATAGTAAATGGATCAATTGTGGATGGGGAAACGGTAAACGCTGTTTTAGGAGGGTTTTCAATAGAAAACAGGTTTGATCTGAATGAAAGTATACAAACTTCTATAAATATGTTGCCAGAATTAATTGCAGAACAGGTATGGTTAGCTAAGGAGCAAGTTGAAATTGGAAGTTTTTCACAAAAATCATTAGAATCATTAAAAGCATTATTACAGTCTCTTTTAAATTCCGGGAATGTTGATATAAATCCCATTCTATCTTCTTTGAAAGATTTAGAAAAGCAAGTAAGTATTATTGATGGAAAAACATCTAAATTAGCATTTATTGGTGATAGGGTTAAAGCGGAAATAGAGACTATTGAAAAAAAGATTATTTCATCTTCTGGAATTAAATCAAAAACATCTAAAATTACGACTGGTATTTTATGAGAATTCCTATTAATTGGGCGTGTTTTCCTGGATCATCTGGTTATGCACAGGCTGCTATCGATATGATAATGGCTCTTCACGAGTCTGAAAAGTATGATATCAGGGTAGAATATCTAATGACATCTAAAGGATTGAAGACAGGAATTTCGGAAGAAAGATATAGATTGTTTCAGGATTTTGTAAAAAAACCAAAAGATATGAATAGAATACAGGTATTTCATTGTATTCCACCTCATCAATGGCAATCAAGAAAAACAAATAGAAATTTAGGCTATGCTACCTTTGAGACATTTAACCCTCCAAATTCAGGTAATAAGAATTGGATAAGTATACTAAACTCCGATGATGCCATAATAGCTCCGTCTAAATTTAATTATAGAATTTTTGCTCATGAAAAGATAGAAAAACCTATTTTCTATATTCCTCACTGTTATGATACTAAGATATGGAACGAAAACGTTCAGCCATTAATGAAAGATAGTAAATTTACTTTTATGTTTCTTGGAACATGGCATTTAAGAAAAGGTTGGCCTCAGTTACTAGAGGCATGGTTTAATGAATTTTCCGGAAATGATAATGTAAAATTGGTAATAAAAACAGATAAGAAGCAAAAAGCTTTATTAGATATAGAGAAGTTAAAAAAAGATTTAGGATTTAATAATACGGCAGAGATATCGGTAGAGTCAAGAATTATGGATGAGGATGACTTACCAAAATTTATGAAATCTGCTGATTGCTATATATCTCCACACATGGGTGAGGGATTTGGGTTACCTGGATTGCAATTTATGGCATTAGGAGTTCCTGTTATAATAACTAACTTTTCTGGTTCTCAGGATTATGCATCTGAAGAAACATCTACTTTAATTGAACCATCTGGTTTTAGACAAATAGATATGCTTGATGGTAGGCAGCAATTTTCAAAGAAGAAATGGGCATTTTTGTCGATTAGTAATATAAGAAATGCAATGAGATATGTATTAGATAATAAGGACGTTGTTTCTGAAAAAACTAATAAAGCAAAAAAGTTTGTTTATGATAATTTTAATTATAGTATTGTAGCAGATACATTTGGAAAAATGATACAGGAAATATATAATGTCTAAGTTTAAGATAACACCAGATATAGGAAATATAATTGATTCAAAATGTATTAATTTTAAATTAGATACAGAAATTGGACCTAGTGATATAATTAAAATAGAAAATGCGACTCACGGAACTGAAGTAAAAATAAATGGTTCCAATTTAGATCTCAATATACCCGAATCGTCATCTCATTCTACGGTTTCTATATACGCTGTTGTTGAAAGAATGAAAGACGGAAAATATTATCCATCTGAGATACATTCTGCCATATTTAATGTGACTACTGAGCATCCAGAATTTAAGGATGGAAAGGTTTTAGTTTTCCCTACATTTATTGGACCAGAAGAAGAATCAAAAATATTTATTAAGTATAAACCAATGAGTAGGGTAGTAGCATCTATTAATGACAAACAGTATTCTATATTAACTAATTCTAATGGAGATGGTAGTATTAGCTTTTTTGCCAATGATGTTCTTGATAAAAAGTCAAAAGTAATTCAAAAATTTCCAGTTGAAATATATTCGGAAGATGATAGATTTACTTCAAAGAAATTTGGTGGAGCATATGTAAACATTATGTCTGAAAAGATATCTATGTATGCTTCATGTGATCCATTTTCTCCTACATCTCAATGTCAGCAATCAATATCCGGAGAGCAGGTAGGATATTTAGAAACTAGATTACCTAGAGGAACAGATAATCTGCCAACGGTAAATATACAGTTAGCTAAGTCTAATAACGAATGTAATAATATAAATATAATGAATGGTTCCCTATCGGTATGCAGAATAAATTCATTTGATAACGTAGTCTTGAAAAATGGAGTTATTATAACAGCACTGGTTAGTCAGGATAGTAGCCAAGATGAAACACAAAATAGAGTTTTTCTATTATCAGATAAGTCATCATTATCTTCAGGGTCTATTTCTCAAAGTCCAAATGGTAGAAGATATGCTATTGTTATTCCTAATGAAGCAGAGGGACAATTTACAATCGTTGTTGATGCTGACACTTATGGGAGCTCAGATGTAGGATTTCAGGTTCTCTTATTGAATGATATATTTAATAATTCTTCTTATGTTATTTCGGAAAAAATTCTACCCAGCAATCCCAGGGATGGATATAAATTAGTTTTAGAAGGTGGACCTGAGATAAACGAGTGGATAGTATGTGTTCCAATAACGGTTATAAATCCAAGTTGCGAACCTTCTATTAATATTGTAGATATAGGAACTTTGCCATATGTAGAAGATGTATTTGGAAATACAGCTAGTGTCGTAAATGTAGCTATTGCTTCTGATACTGCTTCAGAAAACAGTTATTCTTATATTTATATAATTGCTGAGGCTATGGTATTTAACGTTAGCCAATTGTTCTTATATTCTTTAAAGGTGGAATTGGAATGCGGAGAGGCATCTGAGGCAATTGAAGCTTACGGATGGAGGCAGTTGACATTAAATGGCGAAAATAAAAATCCAAAAACAGTTGTTGATAGAGCAGGCAACTTGCATGTTTTTTGGGACAGCGACAGAAGTGGGTCATCTCAGGTATTTTATGGCGTTCTTGGACCAGGTGCAGTGTCTTCTGGAAATGCGGCTATATCATCCTCTCTTGACAAGCAGGCTAAGGCTCTTGAGAATATAGATAGTTCTTGGCATATAGTTACTGACTCGATGATAACTAATTTACACCCTCCTGGACCTATAAATATAAACATGGCTGCTGACCAGGTATATGATAGTAGTACTTGGGTTAAGTATCTATCTAACGATGGTTCTGTTACTATAGATACTTCTTCGCCAGATGTTGCAGGTGACGTTAGAATAACAGGTAGAGCTAGCGAGGATCAGTCTCTAGCATTTGCCGTAGTAAAAAGAGATCAATTAGGAAATGATATAGATGGAAACTTTAGTCAGTTTTCATATGAGATAAGTTTTGATTTATTAGATAATCTGGATAGAGATATACTATCTGACGTGGATATAAATAATTCTTATAAAACATGGGAATCTCAATTTCAAAAAGAAAAATTAAGTACTTTTCAGGGAAAAAGCATATTCACTAAATCTGATAATAAATTTATAGTTTCAAGGGATAATAGATTTTTTGATAAAATAATTCCTATAGTTGGATCTTATAAAAATTCAGATGTAGAAGTAAATATCACAGCAGCGGTTACGGAAGTTAATGATATATTTGAAATAAATTTCGGTGGAGACGAAAGAAATGTAAATCATTATATGATTGGATTATTGCCAGAAAAGGTAAGATTCAAAGCTACTAATATACAAACATTTGAGCAATTTTGCGAATACAGAGGGGTTCCTATCACAGATTTAGACGCTATTGCTGATTATAAAGCAGATATATCAGAGGTTATTTATACAGGAAAATATAGTTTAGCTTCCTTATTGGCATGCAAGAATGATTATCAAGGATCTCCTAAGAAGCAAACATTTTGCATAGTAAGAAAGATAGGTACGCCTTTTGATCTTAGTGTAGAATCTAATTTTAAGTTAATTGTTCATTATGCTAAGATGTTTGATGAAGACACTAGATCCTGGCTTGGAATAAGTCATGGGGATGATACTTTTAATGAAACTAGGTTTATGGCGAGCTTATGGCTTATGAGGGATAATAGCCCGGCTTATGCGGAATCGTTTTTAGTTGATTTATCTGATAAATACAGGAAATTTGATATAGGATTTGGATTCCCAGGAGGAGGTGGCTTTAATACACTTAACTTCCTTCCTTATGAGACATCCATCTACGATCATATGGATGTAGATTTTAGTTTTAATAATATTATTATAGGAAGTCCAGTTTTTTCATTTGATAGGAATGTCGCAGCTGTTCCAAAATATATTCATGCAGAATCTTCATCCATAGAGATATCATCTGGATCAGAGTCTATAGCTTCTATATTTAGTAACTCTTATAATTATTTGTCTTTTGGGCTTGATGGGAATGGGGTAGGTTTGCCTCAGATACCATTAACTTTTGAAGGAATAAATCAAAATGTAAATATTGATTTAGGAAAAGTGTGTGATGATTTGCATATAGTTTGGCAATCTAATAAGAGTAGATTTTGGAATATAGTTTATTCAAGTTCTATTTCTAGAGTTTTACCATTCAGGTATGATACAGATGTTACTTCTACAGAAACAGATAGTTTGAATCCATCTGTGGCAATAAACAGCTTTGGTAGCAGAATTATCACATGGCACGAAAACAAGGATGGAAAATTTCAGATATATGCTGCAAAAGGAGAATCATCTCCTATGATTTGCAGAGTTCCAGATGATTGCCACCTTCTTATTCCTGATATTACTGTGGTTGACCCGTATGATCCATATTCCTCTTGTGGTGCTCCAGCAGAATGCCAAATTGTATTTGAACTTTGTAATGGAACATGCTCCTTGTATTATGAGACTTCTCTTCTTGCAGAGTCTAATATGGAATTTGAAATATTTGAGTAAAAATAATGGCTAATAAAGACTACTTATATGTTAATCTTGAATTTTATAGTGATCCAGATCTAGAAAATCTGGTAACTACTATTAGTTCATTGGATGAATATCAAAACTTTTTTGCTAATGGTATTCAATTTACAGAAAATGGAATTCTTCTTAGTATAGGAGAATGCGCTTGTATAACCTATAATATGACACCAGAGGAACACCCAGAACTTCTTGGTAAACCGTTTTATGTTAAAATAACAAATAAAATAAGAATAATTAGCGAGAGCGGGATATCATATAAGAAGGTTATCAATTTTTTCGTTGTTGACGATTCTGGTTCTATGCAAACAGAACAGGAATGGTTAAAAAAATTAATTCCAGAACTAGATGCTAAATTATTAGGAGAAGGTGTTGAGGAAACACTTTATGGATTAGTTAAATTCGGTAATAGCGAAGGCAGTGGTGGTCCTTTTGGGCAAGTTCTAACTGGTCCTATTTCTGCTTCTGCGTTTGTTGAGATGTTAGAGACTGTTGGAAGGTTATTTGTTACTAACGGCGGAAGTGAGGATGGATACGAAGCTATTTCTCTAGTATTTGAATCTTTTGATTTTTCTGATGCTATGGTAGCTAATATAATTTTAATAACAGACGAAGATAGAGATATACTTGATGGAAGTTTAACATATCAAACAACTAAAGATCTTTTTCCAGAAAATGCTATATTAAATGTTGTTGTTAATTCTTCATTTTATGATTCTAATGGCAATTCTGTTATTGGCATGTCGGCAGACAGAAGTACATACGCAATTGACGGAACAGAGGGATCTGGAGGAATTATTACTTTTGGTGCTAATGGAAGTGATACTACTGAGGCAGATTATATAGATTTGGCTTTCGATCTTGGTGGAACAGCATGGAATCTTAATGTTTTAAGGGATGGTCAGACAGATACCTTTACGGATGTTTTCTCAGCATTCAAAACAAGGGAAATAGTAAGCCACTTTTTATGTAATGACACAATTACTCCTGATTTAGTTAATTTTTTCTGCCCAGCACAGGACCCTAAAGTATATATAGATGAAGTTATATTGAATGATTCTTCTAATGGATTGGTAAATCAATCAGGAGAGGTATTGAGAACATCATTGGGAGATGGACTTGGAATAACTGACATTTCTTCTCATTTTAGAATATCATTTTATGCAGACCAGGAGAGAAAATCGTTAGTTCACTCTTCGTTCTCATTATCGGATCAGAGAAAGTGGTTTTGTCAAAATAGGGGAGATTGTCCAATTGCCGCATTAGAGGCAACAGGTCTTTCAATTATCTCTGGATCATCTGCTAGAATTAAATATGTTCCTGATATATTGCCATTAGATATATTGTCTCAGCAAAGAAGTATTCCAATAGGACTTGGAGATACAGAGACTCCTCTTATTTGTGGAATTACTTACTATGTTGATTTAGATATTTATCCTAATACTGTAAATGAGTTTATTAGATATAAGAGCTTTGAATTCCATGTAGATTGCAGCGATGTAGAGCCTAATTACTGGAATGCTAATTTCGATGCAAAAAATTGGATTAGTAGCGGGCAAGGAAAGGATGATTTTAGAATAACAAACACTGTAGATCATACGATGTTTTCAGATGTTCAATCAAATGATACTGGGCAATTTATGATAGTCTGGCAGGATCACAGAAAAACACCAGTTATAGATAAGAAATTAACATTTATTCCATCTGTGTATTACGGAATATGGGATACCATTGAAGATATCATATGGTCATCTGGACAATCTCACGCTGATACGGAAATAATCCCAAATGTATTAAGGCCAAAAGTTCTTTTAGATCATGCTCAAACGTTTTATGTTTCTGCCCATAATGCAAAAGATATATTCGTATATAAGTGTCCTGTATCAACAGAAGATAATAGCGATATAGACACATCTGGATGCCTTTTATTAGATGATACATTTGTAGATATAGATAATACAGCTAGGGCTGCTAATCAATATTTAAAAGCAAGAGTTTGGGAAACTGACTCAAAAGGATCTTTTGTTATAGAAAAAGATAAAGTAGTATCTATTGTTGACGATTGTCTTATTAGGCTTGATGTAATAGGAGTTCCTGGGGTTATTGCTGTTAGGCTTAGAAATGAAGATAATTCAGAATGGTCTGATTGGATAAGTATAGATAGTAAAATAAGGCCAGTTAATCCAGAAGGGAAAGATGTAGTTTTAGATGGATTTAAAATAGACAATACTAGATTCTTAGTTCCTTGGGCATTATCTCCAGGGCACGGAATGAAAAGAGTATGTTTGCAATGCTTGACTTTTTTTGGAGTAAGCAATACATTTTGTGTTGATATATTGGCAAATATACAAGAATTAGATTATAAAATTGAATTCTTTTACGATGCAGGGTTGACTGATCCTGTTCCTATGTATAAAGGATACCCTGTTATGACTAACAAGGTATCTACTGTAAGTTCTGATAATAGTACAGGTGGATCGTCCAAAAGAGATATATTTATAAAAGTAACATTTATAGATAAAGATAAATTAAAGACTATTAAAAAGTTGGGATAAAATTATACTATGTCATCTGACAAAATACTTCAAATAGATTATAAAGATATACCATATACTAATAGTATAGATAGGTCTAAAGATTCTGTAATTGTCTTTGACAGAACGGTATTAAATAGTAATGCTCTATTTATGTATGCTGTAATTAGAAAAGGAAATTCTGTTTCAGCACCATTTGGAGGATCACTAGATGGATACTCTTACAAGTTTAGGTTGTCAGAAATATCTGTGGATAATGAAGGAAAGATAAATATAGTAAGTGATAATGCTGTTTATAATACAGTGTCATATCAATCAAATGATCCAAACAAAAGTGCTAATATAGATTTAACAACCGCTTCTATGGATATATCTCAAGGTCAGCCTGTTTTTTGCGTATCATGCAAAGTCGCATCTCCTGTTAATTCTGTTTTAAGTTTTATTCCAAGATTAGTTTTTATTAGAGGATCTTCGACATCTGTTATATACTCTTCAGAATCTTACAAAGCAACTAAAAACAGATCAGGATATGATATTATAGATAGCAATATAGCTGCTTTTGAAAGTAAGATAGTTGTATTTTTCTCAGAATACAATAGAGTTGATACAAGTTATAGATTAAGAAAAATAGAATCAGAAGATAGTGGGGTTACATGGGGATCGGCAGAAACTATATACAGTGTTGCTGCCAAATCTGGACCTGGAAACCAAATAAGGGGCATATTCTCTAAGTATATAAGAGGAATAGCTAGTGTTGTTTTTGGCGTTAGATATACAGGATGGCTGTATTACGGCAATTTTGTAGCAAATTCTCTATCTAGTCCTGTTGTTTTTAAATCTGGAAATATTACAACTAGAACTGGTCTTGGAGATATAGGCAACAATGAGTGGATTTTTGCAATTAGGGGTATAAAAGAAAATAGTCTTGCTAGAGAAAGAATAGTTTTTA
>Ga0105051_10006417_pt1 | contig 12685 bp, 7 predicted proteins | sample FRY02_FD_78383 | JGI IMG/M metagenome (GOLD analysis project Ga0105051, IMG submission 78383) | Freshwater microbial communities from Lake Fryxell liftoff mats and glacier meltwater in Antarctica - FRY-02 (megahit assembly) | ecosystem: Environmental > Aquatic > Freshwater > Ice > Glacier...
AGAATACTTTATATTTTGAAGCAGTTACTCTTTAAGTGCATTATATATCTTAAAATATGTTTCTAAATTGATTGATTAGAATAAAAACTTAAAAAATTCAATTTAAATAGTTAATAAGACAAAAAGAAAAATATAATTAACAAAGTTATTTGATAAAAAAATAATTAACTAACGTAATAAGATTAAAAGGAATGTACCAGTATAAGCCAAGTTAATAATAAGTGATGGCTCTTCGATAACGTATGAGAAGTAGTTATTTACAATAAACTTTTAGGCGGAACAGGAGCAGCTAAACTCCTCCAGGCGTAAGATGCTCCAACTCACTATCAGGATTGTAAGATATGTTTTATATTAAGCTTTGTAGAGGTTCAAAAAAGATTTTGCTCATTAAAATAGAGGACAAAGAGAAGCTGATAAAGTCAAGCGGCAAATCGAACTGTAGAGAAAGAGACTTGAGCAGCTTTAAAGATAAAATAGGCGATGGGAACTTGTCGAACAGAACAATGATAAGCTGAAATTCAGGGAATAACAAAGCTCAAGCGAGCAGATGCTCGGAGCAAAGAGAACTGCTAATTCTACATCGTACTTGAATAAAATATAAATAGACTCGCTTATAACCCAATTAGCCTGTCGTACAATAGCAATCCTTAGGGTGACAGACTGAAACATATGGATGAAGAATCCACAATCAGACGATTCTTAAGAGCCAAAAATATGTAAGATCGAGGAAATTCTAAATTTAATCCAATAAACGGAGAATTCAGAGAAGGAATACAAAAAGTTGTGCCATAAGATCTTAGCTCAAGGTATAATTAAAAGTTGTACAATCACTATGAGCACATGCAATTAAGAGCACCATCGGTAGATATGAGTGACATAAACTACCGAAACAATCTAAACGTTGCTAATTCAAGATACTTCTGATGCATGCCAGGCTTGAAAGGTTTATTTTATTGGGAACCATAAACTAATGATTTTTTCTAACTTAATAACATCCTATCCTTACTTAATGGTATCTTATTTGTAACTGAATAATATCATATTAAGTTCATGTTATAAATTTAAGGAATTAAGACAAAGTAACTGACTTTAAATCAATTTTCTTTGAGACTCTCATTTATAAAATTTCTATTCCTACTTTTGACTTCGTCAAGCTTGGTACATATTGCTTTAGTTATCTACATTAAAATGTTGATTTTCCTTAAATGCCGAATACAGAGTGAACAATACATGTAAAGACTCAACTACTGAATTATTTGCACCTTCATGTATGGGAATATCGATTAAATTGCATGCAATTCTCGAATACTCGGCCAATGAAAGGTCAATTTATTCAGATGGAAAGGAAATTTATGAGAACATTTCTTCAACTTCTCCTGGCCAGACTTGCATTAAAGAATCAATGTCAGGCATTACTTTGGCATAGGAAACTGTAGGGGGCTGTTTGTTTTTGTGAACGTCACCTACAGATGAAATCCAAGACAAAATTTGTTTTGGATTCTTTTAAGCCTGTTATATAGAGTGAACTTTTGAGTACTTGCCTCCAATATATTGTTTTCGATTGTTCATCATCATCAATTAAATTTTTGCCTTATCGGATTGGTTGAGACATGGTTCATCCTATGAATTATTAAAATTTTACCAAAATATTTAAACCTAAAACTTATGGTTGGCCATCAGGACGGGGCATTTTTAAGAATGCATCTACTTATCCTACAGCGGGAATATAATCAGGAATGAATGCTTTAAATTTAGTGTCAATATCTGTCAAAATGGGTGAATACCTAACAATTTAAAAATCAATGTACTTTGGGATCGATTTGAATAGCTATTTAACTTCTTTACTGACCTGTAAATGGGCATATTCTTCGGCATCATAACCGCCTGAAATGTTTAGGTTTTTTTATGCCCCATAATTTTGTACATTAGATTGTTTCATAGGTTCTTTATTATCATCATCTGAATAATTCTAATAAAATACCAAACTCATTGTTGTTTTAAGAATTAGACTCTATTTATGAGCCAGATACTTAAATTTGCTAATCAGCATGTTCGTTATCTATTTTTTGAGTTTTTTACATGATATTAAATGTCTAAATGTTTCAAAAATTTTAATGTTACAATATTTTAATATTTAAATGTTTGATGTTTAAAAATACACTAATACTGCATATTTTTTTTAGCTAAAATCTGAACTTAATTTAAAATAAAGCATTCCTTAATTGTTTTAATGTCATAATTACTTAGATTGGTATAAATTTGTTGGCTCATCATCATCGTTACATATCATAAATATAAAACTAAATTGTTAATAAATACATAATATTTAACAATTTTAATTGATAAAATTATAACAACACGATTTTTAGATTTATTTGTTCATTGACTTTCAAATTTCTTCTTTTTAAACAATCTTCTTAATGTTAAATATTTAATTTATTATAGTTTTCATGTCTGTGTTTTCCTTTTTTCTCAATCCGTTTGTAATTATATCTATTGATTCCTTTATCTTCTTGTACCCTTAAAATGTTGACTTGGTCAATGAAAAGTTGTTTTGCTATCCTGGTTTTTTACTCGATTATTTCATGAGTTAATTTTTAAGCCTGCCAATTTACTGTTTCTGCTGTCCATTGACTTATTTGAGTACGTTCATTTATTGTTCTGATTTTTTAAAGTTTTTTTCGGTAATATTATAGGTTATCTCACCCTCGAGCTCAACACCGTCAGATGAATTCATACGCTGCTGACTGTGTAAGTAACTATTTTCTTTACGTGAAGAGGTCATATTGTTTCCTTAAAGCTCCATGGGGAGTTGTATACCACTTTTTTTTAACAAGTTTTAGAGCTGTTGAATTCTTGTGTTTTTTATTTAAATTAATTACTCTCTTTCCTTAGTGATCTGATCATATGCGTAAAGTTCTTCATTCAAATGCTGATTTACTTCATCTCTCTAATTGAGTTTATTTGTCAACAAGTTTAAAATTTAACGTTGCTTGTTGAACATCTCGAGATTGTACTCTTCATTTATTGATAATTCGTGATTTTTTCCCTGCTATTATTACAATGATTTTATCCTTCTCTAGTATTCAGTGATAATTTTTTTTTGCTCATTTAAAATCTTTTCCACTGAACCTCCTCCACCTGTATGGATGAGCTGAGAATTGAACGCTTTAATCTTTTATTAAAGCATTTTTTTTTGCTATCTCTACTTGAAGAACTCGTTTGATCGCTGTTGTAAAGCTTTCATTACATTTTTTTTGTCCTCTTCAATTTGTTTTTTTTACTCCTCAAGCTGGATAAGTTTTGACTTGTCAATTAGGATTTTGTTTCTTTATTCGAGTTAACCTCGTAATTTTCTAAGCTAAGTTTAATATTTTCTAATTAAAGCCTTTTGGTCGAGATCTTAATTGATGGCAGGTTTGTTCTTGATACTTTTTGCTCTGTGAGCAAATTTTAAGGACGACAAACTTTATTGAAAAGCTTAAGGGGATGGAGAGATCATTGTAAGCATGGTAGTTTTACAATTTCCGCCCAAACTGTCCGACAATAATCTGGTTAAAACAGAATTACGATAAGGAATGTGTTATTGATGCTTATTTTAAGTTAACGCCGCTATGACCATACCCAAACAACTAAGACTTAAATTGATTTTTTTACATTAGGTTAATCGTTTGCCTTAGGCTCCTGTGACTCTGACCCTTTAAGAGCCTGCCAAGTCTACTAAATTTAACTTGGCTACTTTGAGTTCCTTACACTCTGTTTGATCATCCATTTACTTCATTTGTTAGATTGTGATAATAAATACTGCATGCGATCTGGAAGATGACTCGTTCATGTTAGTTCTCGCTGTTGCCCTGGATTTGGCTCCAATTTTCATCAGCTATAGAATTTATTGAGGCCTAACAACAGCCCATTCAGAAACACCTTCAATGTAGACTCCTTTTCGAGCGTCTTATCTGATTTGAAGGTTCTTCTTTTAACTTCGTAGGAGATCACTGATAACTTCATTGTAGATTTGTACGTAAGAGGCTCTGACCATGAATGTGGTCTGGAATTAAATATAAATTTACATCTTAGTCTTCACAAGATTGTATGTACCTGAAAATGTCTTAAACAGCTCTGGGTATAATTCCTCGTTCCTAATCATGCATATTGTATTTAAAGCCCTCCATGGTGTATGTTTTTCCGGTTCCTGTTTGCCCATAGGCGAATATGGTCGCGTTGTATCCTTCAAGGGCTGAGCAAACTGATAATCTGGCAGTGTTTTAGTATACCTACTCCTGGGAGGCTTAGTCATCGTATACGTAGTCAAATGTGTACTCATGCTTCGAGTAGTTATACGGATTGTTGATGTAAGTTGTCAGGTCGTCAGGGTTCAGCGTTTAAAGATTGTAGTATTCAAAAAGTTGTAGTTTTTTGCGATCTGGATGCACATCAACTGTGGAAATGAAAATTTAGCCCTACAGTTAACGCTGAAGAGGAGGACGGACACGAATAATTACTTTAACATTGTCATTTGAGCGCATTTTGCTTTATTTCATCATGGATTATTATTTTACTCAACAAGGTTTACTATTATTTAAATTTTTGTTATTAACGCTCATATATCATCAATTTTAATTTTGAATCAACATAAGTTATTATTTTATATAAAGCCCTATAACCTTGGTTTATATACGTTTTTTTAATAAATTAGAGCTTTGATAAGATTTAAAGAAGAAAAATGAATACTCTAAAATTATTAATCATCCTAAAGAAATCTAATCGATTTTATTATTGACATATTTGAATTCTTTACAAAGTCATGAATGGAATTAAAGGCCTCAAAACTGCTTGAAAGTATAATAAACTCAAAACTGTTTAATAAGTATATTATTTTCCCAAAGTCCTCTTATTTTCTACCCAGTCGTAGGGGTAAAAATACCTTCCCCTTAGGCAGTATCGTTGACGAAGTTACCTTAAAAATTTTCACCATTTGATAGGTAGAGAATTCCCTTTCCGTTTTTACTATCCTCTTGGAACTGGCCTTCGTACTTTGTCCAGAGTTCTTCAACGCTATCGAAGTTGTCGTATTCGTAGGGTGAATCGAGAGGATCAGGATTCTAATTGTAGAGAACTCCTGTGCCAGTAAATTGATCTTGGTACCAATCTCCATCGTATGCAATTTTTCCTTCATTAAAATAAAGATACCTGACTGGTAGTAGAGTTTTCCGTATCCTTGCATTTTGTTCATGCACCATTAACCATCGTACATACCCCCATCTTGGTAGTAGAATTTACCTGGTCCATGTCGTTGTCCGTTTAGCTTGTGGCCTTCATAGCGAGAACCCAGTTTAAATGTTTAAACTACAAATTAACCTTCAATTTTTGTTTATTTACCATTAGATATTTGTTCATTACTTTGTTTATAGTTTCCTCTGAAAGAGCTCTCACGGGCTTGTTGATAAGATGTTTGGAACGTCGAGGGATTGCCCAGATTATTGTAATTATTTGTAGTAAAATTAGAAACGGTAGGGTTATTGTAAGAGGAACTCAAAATATCATCGTTAGGGTTGTTTAAGTTACCTACATTATTAGAATTATTGAATTATTTTAAAGCATTTTTTAAATTGATTGTATTGTAGCCATTCGACCATTGATTGGCCTCTAATGTATCGGGCGCTACTAGGTGATTCTGCTGACTACTGGCGTTGTAGCGGCTAGTCTAACTAATGGTTCGACTGGTATTTTGGTCTTATTAGTCCACCTGGACTAAGTTCTCGTCCACTTTGGTTCTAGTTTCGTAAAAAGGGTTAGGAAATACATTTCTCAGAGGTCTGCTCATCGATATGTTACTTACTGCTGCAGGTGAAATATTGTAGTTTTTTCCTAAAGACTGTAACTTTATCGGTGATTCTGATAAAAATGACTTACCAAAATTCGGCAGATTTGATATATTTGAGGGCAAATTTGAAAGAGGAAGTGTTGATACAACATGAAAATTAGTTGACGTAGAATTCGTAAATCCTTGTGGAAGCATACTGGCTCCTGGTCCAAATACTGATTTCGGCTTTGAAATTAAAGTCGATCCATTTATAGGCTCATACATCTGGGGTTGATAGTTTTGATAGATTTATGTTTTGCTATTTATAAATTATGGTTGACGTGTTTCAAATGCTGATGACTGCTGTATATTTGTATTTAAAAATTTCATTACGCTGGTAGGTTTTAAGCCACTAACTCCAATTCCTTTGTTGGCTGAAATAAAAGCATCACTATTTGGTTTTCTTTGTTATGTCAAGTTTTTTTAAGAGTTTGGATATCGTAGTTCACTGTATTTTATTGGTCGATTTAAGTCTTGTGATTAGTTGTACGTCGTTGGCTTGTTTATATTCGGATTGAAACTTGTGGGTTTAGAGTAGCCTCCGATAAGGCTTTTTCTTGCATCTGTTATAAAACTCTTGCTGCCCGTATCAGTAATTACATAATTTTATAATTACATGCATTCTGGCCTGGCGGTAACTTCTGATCCAAGCATATAATCTAGCATATTGGCAAGTTATAGAGAGTATATTTTACTGAATCTATTTTTATTATATTCCAGAGTTTACCAATGAACCCTTGAATACTGATCGCGATAGCACTCGTCTTGATACTGGAGCAGTCCACATTACAATATGACCATGGCCAATGTAAAAATATCAGATTTATAAAGGTTGATTGAAGAAGGAGACATGAGTTCCTGTTGTAAAGAGTCACACTGTTCCGGGGAGAGGTAAATGTGGCGAGTTGTCCGCTTGTTGAGCATAGTCTCGTAGTTGGACCGGCAGCTTGTCGTGTACGGATCGCTAATCTTTATCAGGCCTTATTGTGAGAGCATTATCATGCTGGAACGAAGACAACCGTGCTTGATGCCTTTCTTTTGTAGGTGGCCCAACCCCAGAATGCAACTGGCCAGAATCGACCAGACCTCCGTTTATGAGAAATGGTTCTTTCTTAGATTTCGTTCGTTTATCTAATCATCCAAAGTTCTCTGAGGGTACTAAAAGAGCACATAGAGTTTATAAAAAGTTGAACAATACTGATCTTCCTCTTTTTATAAAATCTAAACCAGTGGTGCCACATGCTCTGTGTTTTGCAATTGTTATTTTTTGGTTTTAGCTGTATCTATTGCCTTTAAATACTACTTTTTATCATTAAGATTAATTTATCGGAGTAAGTATTCCACTTTGGTTTGCTTGTGTTACAAAAAACGAATATTTTAGTTTTGAAGCTCTTGAATGATTTCATAGTTAGCGAGAAATTATTATTATTTCGATCTAATTTAGGAAGATTGGCGTGGACCCATTTTCGAGTATCTAAATATTTTCTCTTATTTTTGAATGTTTAAAGTAAATATTAAGATTTTAAATTATATTATTTCCCCATTAGAATATTCAAAACGCAACCCTTTAAAGTCTAATAAATCCAACCCTTTAAAGTATATTTAATAAAAGTTCATTTAGAGCTTAAGCATTTCCATTAAGATATCGATGCGATATTGGCGGGTTAGTAAAAGTTGACAATTTAGGGAATAAATATTAATGAACTGAGTTTTTGATAATAATGTGCCAAAAACATTAGCAAAATTTAATGTAATATTCTTCCAGGATATTGTAAAGCCCCAGTAGCTCAGCTGGTTAGAGCGTCGGTCTTATGAGCCGAATGTCGTGGGTTCGATCCCCACCTAGAGCATTTTTTATTTAACTTATTAAACATAAAACTCACATACAATTATGAAAATTTGAATTTTATCCTATTTAAAAAGAATCAAATTGAAATAAAAGTAAAAATGTATGAATTTTTAATTTCATAAACTAAATCATTTTTTATAAGCTTGTTTATTGTTTGTAATTCTAGCTTTCATTTAAAAGTTATTTTTAAGCAGAAATTTAAGTATTTTCAAATTCAAACTACTTTTTAGAAAGTTCAGCTTAAATATAAGAAATGATAAGCTCAATAGATTTACCTTCGATCGTAACGGTATGCTTGATGTCAACATTGGCAAATTGTCAATCTTCATCCGGTAAGATCTTCGGCATTGGTGTGGGGACATTCATTATAATTATCGCAATAGCATTCAGTGTAGTATGGTGTTTGGCGTGTAGAAGCTCTTCCAATCCGGAAGTTTATTCGATACTAGGCGTGTTAATACCGATACTTTTGTTCATTATATTCATTTTTATGCCAAAGTAAGTTGATCGACCTACAACTTCTCCTATTACTGATTCCAATTTTATACCTCACATTATATTTATGGTAATATCGATAGTAGGTCTAATTCTTGCATCAGTGTTTTTTATGCTAAACTAGGTTTTTGTTTTCCGTAAATCTAAAAATATCGCCAGAGCAGCCTTTGTAATTAAATAGTAAGAGGAGGAAAAACTTTTCACCAGATAAAACTAAAAGGTAGCAGGAGGTGAAAGGATGAAGGAATAATAATCAAAGTCTAACCACTAAATCAGCCTGTAGAGCCCTAAAAGAAACAGCGAAACTGAAATACAAAATAGGCCACTAAAAAGAAATTGAACATTAATAATAAACTAAAACCTATTATAATCCTGATCATGTGGTGCTGAAGAAAAAATTTGCTAAAAGAAAGACTTAAGAATGATTCAGGAATGATTTTGAGTAGTAATTATCTTTTGTTTAACTTCTTGCCTTAAATTAAATTAAATTTATCAATTAATTTTTAGGCAATGTATCAAAAAATTTTAAAATCAGTTCAATCAATAATTAGCTTACATTTGACAGTTAACATTCAATTGATAATTAGCATAAAACACTTATTAAGATCAAATATAATTATATGTCCGGGCAAATGCTGTAAGGGTTTCAAGCAATACTGCTACCTTTAGAGCTTCTAACTTTGGATTATAAAAAGGCCTGATAAAGATTCTGGGTGAGACTTATTTCCTGATTAAAAGTGGCCATTTTTTTCTCGTATTCAATTAGTTTCTCTCTGTTCATTATCTCGATATTCTTATTGAGTCCTTGTACTCTCTTCATTTCCTCTTCTAAGTTTTAACATATGATATTCTTCTTGAGTAAGTCAGTCTTAATGGTTTCGTTTTAATTCCTCAAATTGTTAATTTAGTTTTAGAGCTTGTTCCTGCCCTGATCAAGCTCCATTCTCATTATGGCCTCGAGTTAATTTTTTTGGCGATCAAGTTCTGCAGTAAGCTATCTTCTGATTCCAGCATTATCCAGGGATCCCAATTGATTTTTCTTGTACTCCCGCTTCAGAGAGTCGTCAAGCTGCTTGATGTACTGGTTTAGCCTCTACGCATCTGCTTCCATCTCTTTTATAATGAACTACAGCTTATTGTTTTCCCTCTCCCATTTATCAATCTCACGAAGTAATTGCTTTTATCTTGCTTTCCACTACCTTTATCTCAGCCTCAGTTTCTCCTAAAGCTACTCATACTTATTACGATCTTACTCCCGAGCTTATTGCCATTATCGACGTTACTATTTCCATCGCCCCTCAATTTAAAGTATCACCTGGTTGTACTCCTTTTTGGTACGCGAAATTTACTAATGCAGCCTTTTTATCTGTTAATTTTTAGATTCGTTCGTGGCTGTTTGCTTCGAGATCTGAGTGTTCAGGAAACCTACGTTTGCCTGGTATTAACTCGACATTATTTACTTTTCAGATTCGATTTTGTGGAAAGATTGATGTAAGTTTTTAACTTCTTAGTCGTTCATGTCCCCAGAGGTCTTTATTCTGTCCATGAGCTGCTCAATTCTTGATTATCTTTCCTTGAGCCTGTCAATATAATCAGCCTTGATTCTTTCCAGTTATTTGTGTTCAGCTTCGAGAATTCTATCTTTCTCCTTGATAAACTCCTCGAGTTATTTTCTCTAAGTTTTAAGGGCCTAAATAATGCCTGTAAATCTGTCCTCTGTTGATTAAATGTCCATCGCCTGTATCTTTGTCAATCTTTCTTTCATACTGTATAACTCAAGTTAATTTTCCCTTTATATTTTGTATATTTCCTCGGTCAAAATGTTTACTTATTGAGTGTGTTATTATCTTTCCTTTTCATGTTATTGATTTGATTATCTTATTTCTCGAAGAAGACCCTGTATTTAATCATTTTTTATTCCGATAAGTTCTCTCAGCCCATTTATTTCAATGTTGAACAACTCAGATTCGTCTTATTGCGACTTGTGAATGTTTTAGAGTTCGAAATTGAAGAGCTTTTCGAATTTTTATTTCATTTGTTAAAGTTAGCGGTTCTTGTCTTAAGTGGTAGATTTACACTAAAGTTTTACAGCTTCTATATTGCTTCTCAACCTATTAATTTCTTAATCCTTGTCTTGCCTGATTTTTTATACCCTATTTTTTACAACTGTCTAAATGGATTGTTTCTCATCGACAATTTTTTTTAAGCTTCTGATCTGGAACTGATAGTCTTACTCTTTATCCAGCAATTAGCGCCTTGAAGCCTATATTTACCTTTTGGATTATTGGGCTTGTTTATCTTTTATCTCAAGAACAGTGGCGAGTTTTGATCTTTCGGCTTATTCAGCACGCTATTTCCATTGGTTTAATTGAGCTTGCATATCCAGTATTCTACCTTCCCAATTCATAGTATTAGTTTATTTTTATTTGAAATTGAATTGGAAGCCTTATAGACGTGATTTGACCTCTGATAGTTGCTTATCCTTGGATTATAAATCTGATTGTAAGCTGCACATTTGTTTAAGCAACAATTCATACTTCAACTAAAAATCTTCTGCACGCCTTAATCGTATTCGCAACTTATTTAGCTACTCATGGGTCAAGCTGTTGTCAGTTTATAGACGTGTAATTTTACGCGAGTAAAAATCAAGGTCATATTTTGTTGGAGAATCATGGTTGATCCGTTTCTTTATTTCGGAGTCTAAAGCGGATTGAAGATGCTCACTCATTCTTATCGATATTTTATTTGATTTAACAATGTCACAATTTATAAACGATATTCTACTTATTGGAAATTTTAATATTATGATTTATTTGTCTGATTTCATATTTGTAATTTATAACAAAATAACATTTTTATTAAACTAAAATGTAGAACTTGTTAAATTATCACATATTTTTCAATGTTTAAATTCTTTGAAAATAACTTCGAGGACTCTGATTCCCATTCAAAGAAAACTTCTTCTAGTCCCATTATATTTCAGTCTTAAATTTTGATTTAAACATTGTTTCCGCTCTAGACTCCAAATATTTTAGAGGTTTCCCTTTCATATGTTCTAAAACCGATTCAATTAACGAAGTTTTCCTATCGCCAGAATTAAACTTAAGTTAATTTTAGATTAGAGGGAATATTACATTGATAAGTATAACCCCAAGAAGGTCCATATTTTTAGGAGACTGTTGAAATGATCATAATAACTGTTGCTAAGTTACGACAGCCAACAGAAAGTCGGCAAATGAACAAAAAATATGGTTACCAAAAGAAATATTGTCATGACACTCAATTGAGAATATTTTAACAGAATCAAAATTATTCTATGCAATTTATACAAAATTTAAATAAGATACAATTATGTTTTAAAATATTTATAGACCTTAAAGTAATAGTTCAGATATATTTACCTCGAAAGATCATGTTCCAAAGGGTCTCATAGGCTTTATTCATAAGATACATACATCTTATCCGAGAAGAAGTCCCGAATATTGGATTATATCACGATATTTATTTTCTTTAAAATTTAATATTTCAGAGTTCAGAGTTCAAAGATACTCTGATGTTTCCATTTTGTGCCGATGAATTGATTATTTTTGTTGCTGAGAAATAAGCTATATTTGATTCGATTTTGAGCTATGGTTGTAAACATTTTTATTTATTTTGTTGTTCAATAGCCTAGTATTTTTTACTGTACTTTATTTTCCAATCATTTTTCTGCTCTATTCGGTTATTTTTTTGACCTTTGTTGAATAGTATTCTTCGTAGGATAAAATATTGAGATTATTTACAAAAAGTACATACTTTTGTTGAGATTTACAATTTTTCTTATTTCTTTAATCAACTTAACTGTTTTATCGACCAAATCTATAGTTTAATGCTTTTGAAACATCTTTTTGTTCACTTTTTAGACGGAAATTACAGCCTATGCTTTGATAGCCATTTGTTTACTTGTTTAATGATGATCTTCCTGTAGCCTATCTTTTGTTATGTGCTTTAGAATCTCGACTTTATTTGTAATCTTTTACCTCAGAAAGTAGTTCGCTCACTCTACTTGAAAAAAAATTGTTAGAGTTTGAGCGACTGGAGTTAGTTTGGCTTCTATTAGAGTGACACTAGAGAAATTATTATCTTTCTTTAATAAAATTCTAATTGTTTGAGCCCTTATATTTTTGTATACCATATACGTCTTATTATAAGTTTACTATCGAGTATCTTTTAGGCTTGATTTAATACTCTTCGACAATGAGAAACTGATTATTTTATCTACTGCCTATTGTATATTTTATTTTCTTCTGTTTAGCTAGATTATCAAAATCAACCGAAAAATTGTCTGCAATGATTTGATTGCTCAATCCAATACGATAAGTTAATCTTAAGATAACCTAAATTTAAAATTGACTTTTTACTGCATGCTAATCTTAGAAATAATTGATTTTAAAAAGAGTATTCAAAAGCATAATTTTATTTAGCTTTGAGTATTGACC
>Ga0105051_10006420_pt1 | contig 12683 bp, 8 predicted proteins | sample FRY02_FD_78383 | JGI IMG/M metagenome (GOLD analysis project Ga0105051, IMG submission 78383) | Freshwater microbial communities from Lake Fryxell liftoff mats and glacier meltwater in Antarctica - FRY-02 (megahit assembly) | ecosystem: Environmental > Aquatic > Freshwater > Ice > Glacier...
ACGATTCGACAACGATTCGACAACGATTCGACAACGATTCGAAAGCCGTGCTGGCGAAGTCTCCTGCAACGCCAACACCAGAGTTTTACCCACAAATGCGGGTCATGTCAACGAAGATTCTCACCCGAGAGCGGAAAAGTCTCCAACGCTCCCGTCGCCATAGTCGCCCGCAAATATGCGGCCGCAGCGGTCATGCTCACGATTGGAACTGGGTCATTCAACAGCGGTGCAATCGCATCAATTGCGCGCTGATCACCGACCCAGCCCAGTGTCGCCACAGCCTGACATCGAATTTCCGGCGACGGGTTACGCACGCAAACGGAGCAGAGTTGCAAGATCGGCTCCACATTCGTTTCACCGATGCGCACAAGCGCCGCCCCGACAATGAGCCGAATCTCGACTGGGCGCGCGAGCGGACCTTTGCCATTCCACAGGCCAATCAAGTGACCTCGCGCACCGCGATCATTGACCTCGCCAATCATTTGGCACGCCAACGCTATGACTTCCGCCTGTTCGCTTGGTGCGAAGAGCGCAGCTCGAATCGGATCGAACTGTCGATAATCGCCCATCTTGGCCATCGCTTCCGCTGCCTGTAATTCCACGATGCGCACGCGAGTCTGGTCCGCGCCGATCATCCGCCGACCGAGCGTGCTTTCGACGAGTGCAATAGCGCTGGGGTTGTGAAGTTCACCCAGAACAAACAGCGCATTCGATCGAATTTCCGGGTCCGAACTCATGGCCAGTTCGGCCAGCGGATTCAGATCGACTAATTTTCCAAGTCGAACAAGTGCATAGATCGCCGCCGCACGAACCGATGGATTTGGATCGAGAGTCAGCGGCTCCACGGTGTTGATGCAATCTGCGATGCGCTTCTTGCCAACTGTGACAGCTGCCGCGAATCGCACGCCAGGATTCTGATCAGCAAGAAGTCGGCACGCAATGGGTGCCACGATCGTCGGCCGTGACTGCAGGCCTTCAAGCGCATGAGCGCGGAAGATCGGCGCATCGCTCTTCGAACCTGCTTCAAGTATTGCAATTGCCAACTGCTCAGTCGATGCACTTGCGCCAATCTTTGGTGGACCCTTGGAGTCGTCGTGAGCAGCCGCAGTCGGTGCTGGCGTTGGTGTCGGCGTGGGCGTTGCCACAACATTCTCCGCTTCCACTTGCTCGATCGGCGCTGCGTTGCCACTCTCAATCTCCGGCGCAGACTCAAGAACTGGGGCGACCTGCTGATTCATCTCACCACTCGAAGAAGTATCGCCAGCACTGCTCCCCGCGGTCGTGCTCACTGGTCGAGAACTCCAGGAAGTTCCAGCCAACGCTGAATGCGTGGGTGAATTCGTGTCGCACCCGCCGCCCGACTGCACAACCAACCAACCGAGCGTCGCAGTCGCCAAGAATTGGACAATCGCGACCTGCTTGCGCCGAAGCGGATTGCGGATGATGAGAATCAGCGCGCTCAAAGCCATGATTGGAGAGAGTACATCACCCAACTGGCCAAAGACTGTCGTGCGCGCATCCAACTGCACCGTCGTAGAAAATCCACCGAGACTTCGCGCAGCGACTGTCGCACCTTCGACCACCGCGCCTTCGCTGGTGAATGCCTGAGAGAGTCCAGTGTTCGCCACCCGAATCATCGGCGTTCGATTTTCGATGCATCGCCAGCGTGCGATGAGCGCATGTTGCGCCCTCGCCCAATCGCTGAAGCCAAACCAACCATCATTGGAAATATTGATAATCAGTTGAGCCTCTTTCGCACCATTCGCCCCGTGCACGAGTCTGCGCACGACGCTCGGCAGTGTGTCTTCAAAGCAAATCGGAGTCGCGCACTGGACAACATGGCGATTCCCATTGAGTCCCCCCCACTCCACCGATATTCGGCGAAAGTCTCTGCCCTCATCAAGATCGAATGTCATTCCCCGCGCACCGATGGCGAGCATCCGCTCTTCCAACCATGTCCAGTTTGATATGTATGGCATCGTCTCGCCGAACGGCGTGAGAAAAACTTTGTCATACCGCTCAAATGGTGGATCGCCATCGATGAGATAGGCGCTGTTGAATTGCTGATCCCACGCCCAGTGTCCGGCATCGGCGCGCAGTCCAAGAAACACTGGACTACCGACGAGCATGGGCACGCCTACATGCCGCTGAATCACACTGATAAATGAAGCAAATCGGTCGCCGGGCCACCAATCGCCAGCGACGAGGGTCTCGATGGTCTTGGGCTCCAAACCAAATCCTGGCAACATGGTTTCAGGCCAAACCACCAAGTCAATTCGAGTGCCCTTCTCGCGCTGCTCGTCGGCCAATGCGATAGTGATCCGACCAAATTCCAGCACATCGCTCTCTTGACGATCACGCGTCCAACCGATTTTGTTGTCGGTGGCAATGTTGGTTTGCACCGCGAGCACGCGCGGACCATCCACGACTGAACGACTCGTCTGATCCAATCGCCATGATCCATAGATCACAGATGATGCGACGAGTATCACAGCCATCGACACACCCACCACCGCGTTGCCGCGAAGGTCGGCCGACCAATGACCCGCACGCCAGCGCCACAGATCGATCATCGCGCCGCCGACGAGTGCAGTGAGCAGTGATGCCACGACCGCGCCACCAAAATCGGCAATCTGCGAAATCGTTCGGCACTCGATCAGCGGCTGACCGAGTCCGTACCACGGATATCCATTGAAGACGACAGTATCTTTTAAATATTCCATCGCTCCGATGACAATCACAGCCAAGACCGCAAATGGAAGGCGCCTCCCCAAACGACCTCGGCGTGCGCGGCGAACCACCCAGACACCCAGCGGTGCGTACGAGGCCAAGTAGATGCAAGCAACTGGATACCCGACGATTGTGACATCAAACATCCAGAGCTGAAACCACATCCACATCAACCACGAACAGAGTGAGAGTGCGATCCACGCCCCTCGCGGCAGCGTTGGCGATGCGGCCAAGAGTCCCCATCCCACAGGAGCAAGAAAGACCAAATACCAGCATGAAAATGGTGGAAATGCCAAGACCATGCACAGCGGTGTGAAGAGGCACAGCCACACGATTGATGCTGTCGACAGCGAACCCGATTGCGAAGTCGACGGGTTCATTGACACGCTGCTAGTTGCCGGAGTAATCGATGATTCGGCTGATCTCACTTCGCAAGTTCGCGCGATCCACGATGCGATCGACGAAACCAGCTTTGAGCAGGAACTCGCTCGTTTGGAATCCATCTGGCAAGTCTTGTCGAATCGTCTGTCGAATGACCCGCGGGCCAGCGAAACCGATGAGCGCCTTGGGTTCTGCGAAGATCACATCGCCGAGCATTGCGAAACTCGCCGTCACTCCGCCAGTGGTTGGATCGGTCAAGACAGAGATGAATAATCCGCCCGCATCGTCAAGGCGAGCAAGCGCGGCGCTTGTCTTGGCCATCTGCATCAGCGAAAATCCAGATTCCTGCATGCGCGCTCCACCAGAGCAACTCACCGCAATAAACGGCAATGAACTTTCGGTGGCGTACTCGATCGCACGGGTCACCTTTTCGCCGACGACAGAACCCATGGATCCAGCCAGAAATGTGAAGTCCAGAACTGCAACGACCACCTTGCGACCCTTGATGAATCCAGATCCAGTCTGCACGCCGTCGTTTTCGCCCGTCGACTTTTGAGCTTGCGCTATGCGATCAACATATGGCTTGAGATCAATGAAATTCAACGGATCGGTCGGCGCCATCTCTGCGTTCATCGGCTCAAATGTGCCAGCATCGAGGAGTTGCTCAACGCGTTGTCGCGCGCCGATACGCATGTGATAGAGGCAGCTTGGGCAGACATGCAGATTCTGCTCAACGGCTTTGCGAAAGAGCGTTGCAGCGCATTCTGGACATTGCATCCACAGTCCATCTGGAACTGCTCGCTTCTGCGCGACACTCGTCGCGACTTCCCATGTCGGTTCTGCCATCATTTTCATTCTAACGACAAGACGAACGGCAAGCGTGAGAATCGTTTACTTCCCGCGCAACGCCGAAATAACCTTCGCATATGCGCCACTGTCGAAGATTTCCGAGGCCGAGACGAGTGCATCACATCCCGCACCAACGCACGCCGCTGCATTGCGCATCGTCACGCCACCATCAAGTTCCACTCGCTGCTGGTCGCTGATTCGCTGACGAATCGCCCGCACTTTGGGCAGTGCCGATTGCAGAAATTTTTGCCCGCTAAACCCTGGATGCACGCTCATCACCAGAAAAACATCGGCGAGCGTGAAGAGAGATTTCAGCGCGGTCCACGGTGTTTGCGGCTTGATGGCGATGCCCGCCGTCGCCCCCTGCGACTGAATCGAGCGAATCAGCGCGGCTGGATTGCGCTGCGCTTCAATATGAAATGTGATGTTGTTGGCTCCAGCGGCCACAAACGGCGCGATGAAATCGCTTGGATTTGAAATCATCAAATGCACATCAATCCACACCGAAGGCGCGCATCGCCGGACGGCTGCGCAGATCGCCGGCCCCATCGAAAGGTTGGGAACAAAGTGACCATCCATGACATCCACATGGATGTAATCCGCGCCAGCCTTGATCACCGCGCGGACTTCATCACCCAACTTTACAAAGTCGGCGGAGAGAATCGATGGACCGATCAGCGGACCATCGACTGCGCGGCGAAAGAGCGGAGATTTCAGACTGCGTATGTGAGATGCGACTGCGCCCGCGGCAGCGCGAACTGCAACACCAGAAGCACGGCGAGCCAAGATCAGGGCTTCCCAGCAGGAACCGTGGTCGGCGATTCGGTCGTCGATGCGGATGGGGATGCGGATGCCGTGATCGGCACCGCCACCTTTGTTCCGCGCTTGAGTGCGAGCTCGTATGCGTCAAGTGTTGGCTTGTAATCGACCTTTCGCGAAGGCTCGGCCAACCGCACCGCCTTCTTTTGGGCTTCAACGGCCTTGGCGAAGTCGCCCCGCGCATAGCGCACCGATGCAAGAGTGGCTTGTGCGCCAGGGTCTGCACTTGCGGATGCTTTCACCATTGCTTCAGCGGCAACCAGCGCGAGATCGTTGTCATACTCGCTCATTCCAGGGACCGACGAAAGCACCAGTGCAAGATCGCGCAGCGCGCCCGCATCACCCGCGGAGGCCATGGTCGTCGTCAAATCCGTGGCGTATGCCTTGGCTCGAGCCGTATCTTTCTCGTCATTGAGCATCACGCGATACTTTTCAATTGCAATGTCCGAGAAGAACGACGGGTCGAGTGCGATGACTTCGTCAAGACGCAAATAACCCTCTTTGAAATTCTTGAGCTTAAATGACCGCCGAGCGGCATCCAAAATTGGCTGAGCCCTTTTCGTCAGCACGGGGTCATAGCGGCCCAGCAAGGAGTACTTCACAGCCTCGGCGAATTCGTCGGTCATTGGATGGCCGATGAACACGATCTTGTTGTTTTGTCCGATCACAAATGCGCATGGAATTCCACCCTGACCGGCGGCTTTCATAAATGCTTCGTGGATCTTCTTTTCAGGATCAATGGCGACCGTGTACGACATCTGACCTTGTAGTTTGCGAATGAAAGGCTCAACTTTTGCGCGCGTTTCATCGCTCACTCCAATCACTTCAAGTCCACTGCTCCGCTGCGCCTGATAGATCTCGTTGATGTGTGGAATGGATTTTATGCACGGAGGACACCAAGTCGCCCAGAACTCCACCACACGCACCTTCGGACTCGCTTCAGCTTCGCCTTGTATGAATTCAAGCCCTTCAAGCGACGGCGCGTCGGATCCGACAACCAACTTCGGCGCCTCCTGCGGCATGGGTGCGAGAGCCAACAGAACAAGCGAAGTGCAAAGGAGGAGAAAATTGCGCATAAGGAGTTGTCTCACTTTCTTATCGCAGTATAGCCGACCGCATCGGCAGAATCGAGTGCCGCCAAGCATGCGAACTCTTTTCCTTCCAACATCTCCAGCGACGCGCCGCCGCCCGTGGAAATGTGACTGAACTGCTCGGCTGCCCCGGCGGATTCGACCGCCGCAGCGGTATCTCCTCCACCAGCGACGCTCGTCGCGCCGTGCGCCGTGGCTTCCACGACGGCCTCGACCAATCGAAAAGTGCCAGCGTGAAAGGGCGGAATCTCAAAAACACCAACTGGACCATTCCAGAGAATTGTGTTGGCACGCCGCAGAATCGACGCGAATTTCTCCACCGTCAGCGGACCGATATCGAGCCCCATCAAGTCGTCGGCAATTGCCCCTGTCACAATGCGAGTCGGGGTGCCCGCCGCGAGCGCCTCTGCGCAGACATGATCGATTGGCAATTCGATCGTCGTCGAGCGCTCACTGGCGAAGCGCAAAATGGCGCGCGCCTCATCGAGCATGTTGTCTTGCACAAGGCTGCGTCCCACCGGATTTCCCAGCGCTTTGAGGAATGTGTATGCCATCGCTCCGCCAACGAGAATCGTGTCGACGCGTCCGCAGAGATTGCGCAGAGCGACCAACTTATCTGAGACCTTCGCTCCACCGATGATCGCCACGAATGGTTTCTTGGGCGCATCGAGCACACCCTTGAGATATCGAATTTCGCGCTCGAGTAATTTGCCGGCGACGCATGGTTTGCCGTGAGCATGAAAGGCTTGCGGCAGAGCAAACATCGATGCATCGGTGCGGTGCGATGCGCCAAATGCATCGTTGCAATATCCATCGGCATAGTGCGAAAGTGTTTCCGCGAGCGCCGCATCGCCCTTCTTCTCGCCCTTCTCGAAGCGCAAATTTTCCAAGATGATCGCCTCTCCAGGTTGCAGTGCGGCGGCGGCGGCGGCGGCCGATGCGTCGGTGCAGCGCTGGCCGACGAGGCGCAATCCGCTGAGCAGAGGCGAAAGTTCTCTCAGTCGCTGGGCGATCGGCGCCATGCTGAATTGCGGCTCATATCCAACACCATCTGGACGACCCAGATGTGACGCCATGATCACACTGCCGCCGCGACTCAATATCGATTCAATCGTCGCAAGCGTCATGCGAATGCGGCGATCATCGGTGATCTGACCAGCATCATCTTGGGGAACATTGAAATCCGCTCGCAAAAAGATCCGCTGCTTGGCGACGGAGAGTTGATCGATTGTTTGTGGCATCATCGGCTTGAGAGGGTACAACTCATTTGTTCATGGATCTCCCCCGTGTCATTCTAATTCTTGGTCCAACGGCAAGCGGCAAGAGCGCCCTCGCACTCGCACTTGCGTCGCAGCTGCTCAACCGCGCCGAGATCGTCACCGCTGATTCCATGCAGATTTACCGCGGTATGGATGTCGGAACCGCCAAACCAACTCCAGCAGAGCAGGCTCTCGTGCCACATCATTTGATCGATGTCGCGAGTCCGTACGAGGAGGGATACACCGTTGAAAATTGGCTCACCGATGCGCACACTGCCATCGCATCGGTCGCTCAACGCGGACGGACTGCGATCGTTGTTGGCGGAACGAACCTCTATGTTCAGGCTCTACTTTCTGGACTCTTCGAAGGTCCGGTCGCCGATGAAGGACTCCGTGCGCAACTGCGAACGCAGTCGCTTGAGCAACTGCATGCGCAACTGACGCGCATCGATCTTGCTGCGGCACAGCGCATCCACCGCAATGATCAGCGCAGAATCATTCGTGCGATCGAGGTCTTCACACTCACTGGCATCACACTGACGGATCATCAACAGCAGTGGAACGCGCGCGGTCCAACGCTTCCGCAGGGTTGGCGATGCTGTGGTCTATTGCCCGACCCAGTATCCAATTCCTCAGCGATTAACTTGCGCGTCAAGGCCATGATGGCGAGCGGATTTCTGGATGAAGTTCGTCGCCTCACGATGGTGGGATCACTCGGTCGTCAAGCCAGCGAGGCGGTGGGATATCGCGAACTCTCCCAACATGTACGCGGGGAAGCGACTCTCGACGACGCGTTCGAATCCATCAAGGTGCGAACTCGAAAACTTGCTCGGCAGCAGCGAACATGGCTGAGGCGATTTGCGCACATCGAGGGGTCGAACTGGTCGACAGACCCCTGCGGCAACGAAAAAACAATAATATTTTTTCAGTCGGTTCTCGGACTCTAAAACTGCGCTTCTTGCCGTCAGAAATGGAAAATTCGGCAGTTTGTGTGGGCATCGATATCGATTGAGTCGATGGGCAGTGACTTGACATTTGAATTTTACAGCGCATGATCTCCCCGCGAATGGCAAAAAAATCGAAAAAGACAACATCGAAGGCTCCAAAGCAATCTGCCAAAGCCGTTGAGCCTTCTATTAATAGGAAGAAACCCCCCGCCACGACCGGTCGTGGCGAGTACCAGTTGGTGATTGTCGAGAGCCCCGCCAAAGCCAAGACGATTGAGAAGTATTTGGGCAAGGGATTTGTGGTGCGAGCGAGCATCGGTCACATTCGCGATCTACCCAGGCGCGCTGAAAAGGGTCTGAAACAGCCCGTGCCCGGTGTGGACCTGACGACATTCGATCCGACCTATGTCGTGGATGATGCCAAGCTGAAGACCGTCAGCGAACTGAAAAAACTCGCCAAGTCCGCGAGCGAAGTTTGGTTTGCAACAGATCTTGACCGCGAAGGTGAAGCAATCGCATGGCATCTCGCTGTCATTCTTGGAATCTCGCCGCACTTCGCAAAGCGAGTTGTGTTCGACGCGGTGACCAAAGCCGATGTCGCCAAAGCTTTCGAGCGGCCTCGCGCGATCAACATGAATCGCGTCGATGCGCAACAAGCTCGACGAATTCTCGACCGTATCGTGGGATATCTCGTCTCACCAGTGCTTTGGAAAAAAGTTGCGGGCGGCTTGAGCGCTGGACGCGTGCAGAGCCCGGCGACTCGATTGATCGTCGATCGCGAACGAGAGATCGCAGCATTTACGCCAGCAGAATCGTGGACCATGCACGCGGCGATGGCGCTCGATGCAAAGGATGCGTCAACACTCATACCAAGATGGAATGCATTTCAGTCGGCGAAGGATGAACGCGGACGCGGACCACTCATCCGCGAGCAAATGGCATGGCTCGCACAGCACAAGGGACTCGAGTGTGAACTCGTGGAAGTTGATGGCGCTCCTTTTAAGATTGAAACTCCCAACGACTCGACGGCCGATCTCGCACCGCTCGCTGCACGCGCTGCGGAAGCGGCTGGATTCGTTCATGTCGAAATCAAGCGAATCACTGATGAAACAGCCCGCGGACGGGCCAAGTCTACGGTGAAGCTCGTCGGAAAAATCGATCCTGCGGCGCGTTACAAAGTGGATTCGATCGAGACCACGCGAACGCGATCCAAGCCTTACCCGCCCTTCACAACCAGCACTCTGCAACAAGCAGCCGCTGGCAAATTGGGCTTTGCCACGAGTCGAACGATGCGCATCGCCCAACAACTCTATGAAGGCATCGAAGTGCCAGGCGAGGATCGCGTCGGATTGATTTCATACATGCGAACGGACAGCACGCATCTTTCTTCCGAAGCGATCAGCAAAGGTCGAGCATTCATCGAATCACAATTTGGAAAACAATACTTGCCCGATTCGCCTCGTCGATATTCCAAGAGCCATCCGGGCGCGCAAGAAGCGCATGAAGCGATTCGACCAACCGATCCGGCGCGCACGCCAGATTCGTTGGCCAGTTCGCTCAACGAAGAGCAACATAAACTCTACACCCTCATCTGGCGCGGCTTCATCGCATGCCAGATGGTTGATGCGCAGTGGGATGCGACTGCGATTCGACTCGTGCGCAGTGACAAGAAGACTGGTGCGACATTCAAAGCCAACGGCCGAGTCTTGGTCTTTGACGGTTGTTACCGCGCATCCGGCATGCCCACATCGGACAGCGAGCAGACGCTGCCGACCGTCACGAATGGCCATGTTTGTGCGCCATTTTCGATCGATCCAGAACAGAAGTTCTCAAGTCCCCCACCTCGGTTCACGGAAGCGTCGCTCGTCAAGACGCTCGAAGAGGAAGGCATCGGCCGACCGTCCACATACGCAAGCATCATCAAGGTGATTCAAGACCGCGAATATGTCGAGCAAGTCGAGCGACGATTCCATGCGACGGATCTTGGCACGGCGGTGATTGATTTTCTCGCTGAAGAATTCAAGACCAACTTCGTCGAGATCGATTACACACGCCGAATCGAGGCGGAACTCGATGCGATCGCCCAAGGCAATGAGGGATGGAAGACGATGCTCAAGCGAACCACTCATGCACTGCAACCACTTCTCAAGACTGCAATGGCGGCGGATCATGTGAAATCGATTCGCACCGCGGCGCGATACGCATGCCCGCTGTGTGGTTCGCGCACGGAATATCGACTCGGCAAAGGCGGACGGTTCCTCTCCTGCAGCAGTTATCCCACCTGCAAATATGCCAACGGGGTCGATCGTGAAGGCCGGCCAGTGCTTCCAGAACAAATCGATCTTCTCTCGCCGAGCGGCGTCTCAATGATCAAACGCCACGGAAAGTTCGGCGACTTCCTCGTCGAAGATCTGCCGCGACCGGAGAAACCAAAGAAGAGTCGCAAGAAGCCCAAGGCTGGCGAGCCAGTTGAGGTCGTCGCTGCCGCCCCCAAGCAGTTCATCTTGAATATCGACCGCAAAGGTTGTCTGAAGTTGCCGTCAGCGCCGCCGCTGGTGACCGCACTGTGCTGCCCCAAGTGCACTGCGCCGATGAATCTGCGTGACGGCAAACGCGGACCGTGGCTTGGATGCAGCAAGTTTCCCAAGTGCCGCGGCCGCGAAAGCTTTGCCAAGCTTCCAGAAGATCAACAGGCGAAGCTGCAAAAGCAACTTGACCAGCACATGAAGGGATTCTCGAAAATCGTGGTCACGCGCCATGATGGCGAGCCGGTTCCAGAAGGAACTCCCATCGAATTGTTGTCGAAGGTTGGTGGCGTGCAAGAACTCGCTATTCATCACGATGCGATTGCTGATATTCCGCGGCTTTCAAGAGCGAGTTAGAGCTTGAGGGTTAGGCGTATGACTGCATGACTGCATGACTGCATGACTGTAAGACTGTGTGGCTGTTGTGATCATGGTGATCACGCCACCGAACCCCCCGCACGCAACTGCGCCGCACGCTTGCCAGCCTTAGAGTCATAGAAAACCCCAAGGCCAATCAGGCATGCCAGCGCTGCAAACATAGGCACGCTGAAGAGTCGCTCATAGTTCATCGTGCCATCCACGGTGGCCCACATTGCTACACGGCCAGCGGCCATGCTGCCCACAATAATTCCAAATCCCACAATGACCATATTGAAAAGACTCTGCGCACTCGCTCGCACATCGTCGGTCGTCTCCTCGTCGACAATCATGAAACTGACGAAGATGAAACAACCGAAACACACGCCGTGCATCGCGATGCCGGTGACCAGCACAATCCCCTCAGATATCCCCAGTATCGCTGCGATTTTCGCTGAAAATCCAAAGAGCAACATGCGAAGCCCATACGCGACAACACCAGCTGCCAAGAGTGTCTTGCGCGAAAAGCGCAGCGCCAGCGCCGGAATCAATGCCAGGACCAACACTTCACTCATCTGACCAATGGTCATCAAACCACCGCCGCCGACGCCGAAAATCGAATTCACAAATTTGCTGAATGGATCTTCGCCTGAGGCGGCCTGATATTGACCCACAAATCCAGATGTATGCACAAAATAAAACTGATGAAGACATGAAATGGGAACTGCCAAGAGAAAGAGCACGATGAGTGGCTGATACTTCACTTCCGCAAGCGCCTTCAGCGTCGCATTCTTCTGCTGCCCCTTCGACGGCGGCGTGCTTGGAAGCGTAAAACAATAGATACCCATCAAGATTCCAAGCACACCAGATAGTTTGAATGCGTCGGCCATGCCAAGGAATTGCGCAGTGGCGATTTCGCTAGGTGTTCCGCTCGCGGGAGTATGCAAGTGCAACAGCCACTGCCCCATGCCAATTCCAACGACGATCCAACCAACCGTTCCCCACAATCGAACCTTGCCGAAATCCTTGTTGCGGTCAATGTGATGCAGACTGAGCGAATTCGTCAGCGAAAGCGTCGGCGAATAGACGATGCTGTAAACAAGACTGAAGGCGAGGAAACCCAGCAGTGTCTCGATTGAGGCGAGCTGAAAAACCAGAATTCCGCCAACGATATGGCTGATTCCGAGGAACTTTTCAGTGTGAAAGTAACGGTCCGCGAGTTGACCAGCAACAAACGGGGCCAAGATCGCGCCGATCGCACCAACGCTAAACGCCCATCCAATCTCAATTGCGGTGAACTTACGGACATTGAATAAGTATGGCCACAAGAGCGGCAACCACGCCCCCCAAATCGCATACTGCAAGAACATCATGATCGACAGTCGGGTTCGAACCCACGCGACGATTGACGGCGATTGGTTAGCGGCGATTTGTGCTTGGTGTTGTGCGCTCATGTGCTGCGTAAGATAACGAAAGCAGCGCATTCTGGGCTCTGCCTGCGTATACTCTCGTGATGCAAACTCGACAGAAAACCCGCCAAGTTTGGGTGGGAGATGACCGAACTGGACGCATCGCCATTGGTGGCGGCGCGCCGATCGTCGTGCAGACCATGTGCGCTGGATACACCCACGATATTGATGCGTGCGTTGCTGAAATCAACCGCTATATCAAGGCCGGCGCAGAAATTGTTCGCGTCGCTGTGCCAGAGCGCAAGGACACCGAGGC
>Ga0105051_10006426_pt1 | contig 12673 bp, 8 predicted proteins | sample FRY02_FD_78383 | JGI IMG/M metagenome (GOLD analysis project Ga0105051, IMG submission 78383) | Freshwater microbial communities from Lake Fryxell liftoff mats and glacier meltwater in Antarctica - FRY-02 (megahit assembly) | ecosystem: Environmental > Aquatic > Freshwater > Ice > Glacier...
AAACACACACACACACACACACACACACACACACACACACACACACACACACGCACACACACACACACACACACACACGCAACCTCTCGCTCTGATACATACATACACACATACATGCACACACACTCTCTCTCGTTCTCTTTCTTTCTCTGTCTCTGTTTCTCTCACTCTCTGTCTTTCACTCGCTCACACACACGCACAGATACACAATTACACACTGACACACGAACACACACACGCACACATACCCGAGGATAGAGAGTCCTGGTACTTCGTATATATGTACATATACTTACACATGTACATATACATATACATATACATATACATATACATATACCTATGCCTATGCATAAAACTATACACAGAACTGTATATTTGCTTCTACATATACACATATGGGATTGCAACAATGAGAGACAGGAACTCTCTAAACTATTAGGGCTCTTTTGCAATGCACAAGAGTTCTTCACAACCAGGGATCTTTTGCCAAAAAACTCAGCATTTTCTGGGTCTCCAGTTCAAACGAGGAAGCCCAGTGCAAAAAAGGCAGCCACTAGGGCTCTTCTAGTTTTATTTTGCTTTCAGCGTAGAGTTTTTATTGAAAACTGATAGTGGGTATCCCAAGGATACGGGGGTCACTACACACCGGCAAACCCTGGGAATCCCTTTCTTTGGGAAGAAAATCCAACATAGTCACATAGGACCCTATGTCGAGTCACGAGTCACGGGCGGCCCCCTCAGTTCGGGACTAATTACTCTCATTTTTCCTTCCTTTTTTGGGTCGGAACCCCCAGTGTAGGTCATTTCGTTGTTTTGTTCACATAAACCGCCACTGTGCAACGCAAACACAAGTGTCTTCTCAGAATACACGATAACACACGGGGACGCATTTCTTTCTTTTGAACTCATTTCGATTGGACTTCTTCGGATTCATCAGAATTGTCGCAGCAGCATGAAAGTGTTGATCTCAGCAGTTCAGGACACATCATTTCTGGTTTTCTTCAGAACTTCTAGTGGACTGCAACTGTTACAATCTTGCAACAGTGAACACTTGTGGGCTCCTATACAAAGCGACAGCAGATTGACACGGGCGGGGCTGCTGATGGGCTCTCTCTTTTTTTCTTCTGGCTGTCACCTCGGGCATCAATCAATCATTCCCACATATTTTCAAAGACACCAGATTTTCCGTAAAATTTTTAGAACCTTCAAGCAAATTGATCTCATTCAACGGATCGTACCCATCATGCTTACATGGACTGTTACGAACGTCATCGGACCCTGTAGCTATTACACTACCACAGTACTCGAGGGCTACAATAGCAAAGTCATCCCGACAGGAGATTGACAGGATCGCGTTTTTTATGTGAAGCATCGATTAACGCCCTGATTTTCGGCAAGATGGTCAATTGTTGTCCGAGGCTTCTCAAGATGTGAACTTGGCAATCCGATGGCAACTAAGCCCTGTTACACAGCGCGAGGGGTGGCGCGCGATGAAGAGGAGAAGACGCCCGAGCTTGACAAGCGTATATACTCTGAATAGGCTGACTCATGCTATCGCGCCATACGGCGTGTCTGCAGTTGGGAATTGGAAGTAAGTCACAGGTACACACTTTTGAAATATTGCACTATTTCTGTACAGCGTGACAGACAGCAATGCCTTCTTTTTTTGCTTTATTTCAGTCTTTGAATGTGCAGACTTCTCCAGGGATTTGGCTGTAATTGTGACATAACACGTGATCCGGGCAACACCAAGCAGGGTATTGTGACAATACCTGTGCGGGATTTGACGGTACGCCTGTTGGCTTGCAATGCTCACCTGGCATCTTCGCACACAGCCGTTGTTTCAGATGTCTATACTATTTCCTAAGGGCCAACCAACGTCAACCCTACTTCTATTACTTGACAGACTACGTGACTCGATCGTATCTTCTTAATGAATCCACTCCTCAAGAATGACTATTGTGTTCTCTTGACGTCTGCTACCATGATTACATCATCCCCACTAACTTGTAAACGGAGTATTGGATTCACTTCCTATTCCGTTTATATCTCCCCCTTGAATCTATTTCACTGACAGTTAAAATTTTGCCTACGAACGCAAATTTTGTGATCATTGTATGTTTAGACTGTTGATGACGCGCCCGCGCTGGCATGTGAATGTACGTCTACGTATTCTTGTTTTGTGTCAATGGCACCTCTCCCATTAACACTGCCTTATATTTCATGCCAGCCTCAGCACGTCCACGATGAAGAGGTCTGACGGCTGATCCACGCATGCAATCTTGGAATAGCTTGACTTTCAGTGTTGCGCTTGTTGCTAGCTCTCTGATTCGATAAACCCTGTTGTCAATGTGACGCGCTCAGGTGTACATGCCAGAGCCCTTTGCTGGAAACATGCATGCGTTCTTGTCTTGCACATTTGATATTGCTCCAATCTGCGTGTATCCCATAATTTCCATCATGCAACGCAGGTATGCATAGTCTAATCCACATAATGACACACTGTAAAATTCGTGTTTGGTGCTACTAATACCTGTCACTGGTTGCCGCTTGGACGCTCAGGATGCCATAGCTCCGTTCAACAGCACAGCCCATCCACTTACACTCTGTAAATCGTCTGCCCCCACATGATCTACGTATACTGTGACATATTCTACAGCACTGATTTGCGTTCACGTTATTAGTCCTCCTCAACGCTAGTCTGAGAGACCTTGTGCCTGCCAAATATCGCAGCACTTGTTGAATCACCATGACGTGTGATGGTCTTGGATTTGCCATCAAGCGAGCGCGTTGGTTTACTGCAAATCAGTGCACCATGCTGGACCATTTGTGTTGAAGGTCAAGTGGACTCGGGCCAGTGTTCAACCAGTTGCACTGTGCTTTGGTGTTATCGTGTTTGATCCATTCTAAATCTAACATTTCGAGCGCATGTTCAAGCTTCACATCATAAAGTTTCCTTTTTGTGTTTTGAATGAAATCTGTGATGATGATATGCGGTTTGATCCGTAAGTAAGGTACGCTGGTCATTTGGACGTTACGAACTTTAGGCTTCACTCACCTTGGCTCTCATTTGCAAATTCCGACCGTAGGGGAAACCCAATCTGCTCCGACTTTAGCCAGACCCAACTTGATTTGTCCTACATCTCTTCATAAACTGCCGTGACTTTTCTTCCTTGCTCCATGGCATCCGCTGGGCCGCATTGTCGCATCTACTCCTCAGTCCTTGCAGATCGTCAAATTTCCTTGCATCATGATATCATGGATTGGCATTGGTAAAAACTATGCCGTCCAGTTTTGTACCTGTGGTCTGCATTTGCCTCTCACGCCCATGACACTTGACACTTTTCAGACAAGGATTCTCAGGCAACATTGCCTACTCTTCACTCGCGTTTGTGGCCTTTACCACCACCCTGCACTTGCAAATTCTGGCAACATGTCAGGCCACCCCGGACTGGTTGCTGGTCACCCTTGCTCAGTTTTGTTGGAAGCTTTTCATCAATCCAATTTTGCCATTCTTGCTATTTTTCCTTATACTGTCGCTGCGTTTGTATTTTGATCTAGACCTGAAACTCAATTATGCTTTCGTTTTCCCTTTCGAATACATTCCCCACCCGGCAGATTCTTGAGTGCTTATCAACCACCGTGCGTTTTTCATGGATGCTACAACACGCCCCCCCATTTTTTTCTATGTGTGTTTACCGCTAAGCCTGTGTGTGACCACTCCCAGGGGGTTTACTTCCCTTCCAATAGGAGGTGAAGTCTGGTTTTTCGGGTTTTATTCCAACAAAACAAACAAAAAGCGCGCGCGAAGTGTCATCTGTTTAAGTGCCACTTGATGGTTTCTGTTGATTTATACTCTTAGCCTAACCTCTGTGTTTTATTGTGCCCGACAGCATGCTCGTCAGTCGCTTCACCTCACAGCGCCTGCAACTGTGTCAGAAACGTGGTTTAATTCAGAGCAGCTCTATGAGCTAAATTAACGTGTCTCTGAGTGTAGGATTCCCCTACCTGTTGCTTGACTATGTTGACCGGGAATCAGAGCCAGTAGTGCTGCACTATCTTTTTAGGGGCATACTGCACCCTACTTGCGCACTTTGTCCGAATTCCTCTCTCTTCAATTTCAGAGCACGCTGAAATGTTGTCACGGTTGACTGAAAGTCTTGGCTGACTCAGCAAGGGTTGTCTTGAATCGTTTCATGATCCTTGAAATCGAGTATTTTCAAATACTACAAATTGACCAAAATGTCAGTAAATCCATTGAAGATAGATGACAAGTCGCAACCGCGGCGCCGCAGTGCACACCTTGACGTGTGATGTCCGAAATCGAACAGGTGGGTGCTGAACCTGTTCCCCGCACGTCTCTTAGTGGTTGCGTGCAGTCGCAAATGCACCAGCTCGGTGCTGCAGGTATGCGTATCTTGGATCTGTGGGTACGATTCCGTCAAGTACACAAACGGCTTGTTTTCCAGACAGCTGTACGTTGACAACGGAATTCTTGGGGAGCACTTCTCGATATCCAGAAGGTGCTTGTTCGGATAAGAACTGCGCATCTGTTGGGTGACTGCGGCACTATGTGCGCTGCAGAAACTCATCTATTCGCTTATCGATCCCTATCTTTTTTCCTTTCTTGGGTTTCGAAGACCCGACCCAATCACTGGACTAAGGCCGAATGTCAACACTCTCACTATGACTCTGCAAGTCCCAATTCTTTCAGTATTGTAAATCATTTGTAGTAGACATAACGGTCGCGTATTGGTGGTGAATTTGAGCAAAAAGTTAAAACAAATTTCACATTTGTGTGGGATTATTTTTAAGGTGGGGTTGGGTATTTCTGGAACGAACGCGGATTCTCAGTGGAATCCAGTTTACAACGCATTTCATCGAAATTTTCGTTGTGGAAACAAAATGATTCGTTGGTAGTACTGTACACGTGATCTTGACGCGGCACACATGCGGCCAGCGCTCGACCAAAGGCTGCGGAAAGAAAACGCCGAGCGCTAGGAAATTATTTTTTCGAGAAAATTTGTTATGTGTTCCGAATATCAAAATGTAGAAGAGACTGAAATCTAGGTCTTTGCACAACTTCGGGACTGGCGTTTGGAGAACCGGTGCGCAATGACAAAATCCGATTTTTCCTGCGCCGAAACACGTTTTTTTTCCGGAAGTCGCCACTGCGCTGCGGTTCTGCAAACGCAAGTCCCGAAGTTGTGCACAGACCTAGATCTCAGTGCCTTCTATATTTTGATTTTAGGAACAACTAGCAAATTTACTCGGAAAAACAATTTCCTAGCAATTGGCGTTTGCTTTCCGCAGCCTTGCTCGAGCGGACTTCGAGCGCTGGCCGCATGTTTGCCTCGTCAAGATCACGTGTACAGTACTACCGACGAATCGGAATCGTTTCGTTTCCACAACGAAAAATTCGATGAAATGCGTTGTGAACTGGATTCCACTGAGAATCCGTGTTCGTTCGAGAAATACCCAATCCCACCTTAACTCCTTCCCCAATTCCCAACTTCGGCCTTTTCTTTCTTTCCCATAATAATAGTTGAGGAAAATGTGTTCAACACTTTGGGACTTGTTAGGGTCGACTTGTTAGGGTCGTCACCAAGTCTTTTTCGGCAGTGTTTGTGTGTTGCTTTGTTTTGTGGACCCGATATTGGGGAATCGTTGCGGTCCCGGGGTCATTCCTTAAATCAGAGGACCTGGGGTGGCCGGACCCTCACCCTTCACCTCAACTACGTTGCTGGTTACACCAGTCCCCTCCTCTTCCTCTTCGAACGGACCCAGCAACCAACGCCATTGACAACTAGGGGCAGGCCCTGGCGGCTCCGTGTTTGGGCATTTCCAAAGTTGGTTCGGACTCATTGGTGAGGTGTGTCCCAAGGTCGAATTGGCAGGCCAGGGGCAAGCCCGACCTTTAACCATTTGAACCACAAATGACCGTCACACGTAGGACGGCCGGCAGACGGAATCGAACTGACGACCTAAGGATTGACAGCCCCTCGCTGGACCGCTGGGCCAATCTGGCAATCAACAGTCAGGTGCCATTGACTCGTACGCGTAGTGAATCAAATACTAGGCAAATCCTAATACGGAATGTGTCACGATTCTCTACAAATATGAGATTCAGTGAATTAAACCTTCACAGACGCACTTTTGAGCACCACCAAGTCCTTCTCGGCAGTGACTCATGCGCGTAGTAAATCACACACTACTCCTAATGCGGGTTGTGTCACGATTCTTGAAATGTGAATTCTGTGAGTCAAACCCTTACAGACTCACTTTGGGCACCACCAAGTATTTGTCGGCAGTGACTCGTGCGCGCAGTAAATCACACACTACTCCTAATACCTGGGTGTGTCACGATTCTCTATAAATGTCAGATCAGTGAATCAAACCCTCCCAGATGCACTGTTGAGCACCACAGAGTATTTCTCGACAGTGACTCCTGCGCGTAGTAAATCACGCACTACTCCTATTACGGGGTGTGAAAAATGTGTCAAGATTCTCTACAAATGTCAGGTGAGTGACTTAAATTCTCACCGCTGTACTTCTGAGCATCACTGAGTCTTTCTTGGCAGTGACTTGTGCGCGTAGTAAATCACACACTACTCCTAACATGGGTATGTCAAGATTCTTTACGAATATGAGATCGGCGAGTCCAATCCTCACAGTCGCAGTTCTAAGCATTGCCGTGTATTTCTCGGCAGTGACTGGTGAGCCTCAAGGAGGGCATGCGCCCCTCACGAAAGATAACCCTCGGAGCGCCTGCATGACCACACTTTCTCATCTGGGCTGATGCGTGCAATGATAACAAATACAAGGGGCTGGGTATCGTGTCTGTTGACACTGACGCCTCCTCACCGCGACGTACAATGTCTGTAGATGTGTGCCCGTCATGGTTGCTCGCCACCATCAAGGTGCAGTGCTCCTTGGTCATTTGTGTGCTAGAAGTGCACGCAGGTCTGTACGGCCTTCTTACAGGAGGCCAAAAACTGCTGGTCTATTTCTTTTGTGACAATACGGCGGAATGGAGCAGCATGACCACAGGCTATTCAAGCTCTAAGACAATGACTCGCGTGAGCGCGCTCTTCCACCCCTTCGTAGCAGCCCTCGACATGGATTTGTGGGTGGAGTGGGTCAACACAGACACAAACATTGCAGACCTGTCTAGCCGGCCTCTTACTGGGTGCGGCGAACTCTCAAAGATAAACCCCCCCCTTGTCGAGCGCCCCATGATTTTTATCTCTGAAGCGGAATTCAACGACCCTGCACTCTTCTTTCTTCAAGAAGTGGAGGGAATAGACATCTAGAACATGACAACATGTCCTCACACAGACGCATGTCAGGAGTAACTAAGACTAAAGGGGTTCAAGGGTAGGTCGTTGTGAGAACAGATTAGACCAGTAAGCTATCAGAGCATATTTATGCTAGCTAGGTAATTTCAGACCTTGGCCCGGAGCACAAATATGCTCCGATAGCTTACTGGTCTAATCCGTTCTCACAAAACCGTAAATGATGGCCACCACAACCGTCTGGCCGAGCATGGCTCTCACTAGCAGGCGTACCCCCATGCGGGCTTCCGTCTCTTCCCATGGTTGGTGTTGCCCCTTTCTGATGCTGCGGCCGGCCCCGGGGGGGATTCGCGGTTAGCGGAGTTCGAACGGGTGTTACCCCCTATTTCATCCGACCACTGACGGATTCGCGGTGAGCAGGGTTTGAACTGGTGACCTTGCGATCTGAGAACGGTTAAGTCGGACGACTGAGCCCGGTATGCCAAATAGGCTCGACCCGGACCAGACATTACCTAGCTAGGTAATTTCTCGAACTCGGCCCACTGCGAATCCTCCCAGAGGCCGGTGCTGAGGGGCAACACCAACCGTGGGAACGGACGGAAGCCCGCATGGGGGTACGCCTTCTAGGGAGAGCCATGCTCGGCCAGACGGTTGTGGCAGCCATCATTTACGGTTTTGTGAGAACGGATTAGACCGGTAAGCTATCGGAGCATATTTGTGCTCCGGAACAAGGTCCGAAATTACCTAGCTAGGTATTTTCGGACCTTGGTCCGGCTCCGATAGCTTACCGGTCTAACCCGTTCTCACAGTCGTGCTAGCCCTTTGCGGTCCCACTTCCTTCTGTCCAGTCCTGGTAGTCCCACATCTCCGCAGGTCTTTTTAAGAAACGTATGGGTTTTGGTTTCTTGTTTGTGCTTTGTCGGTTTTGTTTGGTTGTCGATCTAAATCGGAGTTTAGTTCTAAACCCCGTTTAGTCTCCGTTTAGTGACCCTTGAACTAAAGCCCCTTTCAGGGTTTAGTTTAGGCAACCCTAATGGGGTAACCCTAAAACCTTAAACCTAGGTGTATACCCCTAGGGTTTGTCCTAGAGTCTTTAGAAACTTGAGCTGATTTAGCCCTGCGATTTTATCCATTGGAACTACCTTACAATTTCTGAATGAATACTCTATTGCAAAAGAGTCAGAGTATCTCCCTCTTGAGTGTCAGTGACACTCCCTCCTGCTACCACTAATAACAATATCACCACACATACAAGTCACTCGCTCGGGCAACGATGGACATTCATGGTCATCAGGTCTCTCTCAGAAGGGGTGTGCCCCTCAAGAACCTCTCATGTCTGGAGTTCGTGGACCGAGGGAATACTTTCAGGCCAAACGTTAATACTCTCACTTTGCTTGTCCGAACTTCTTTTAAAATTGTAAATCATTTTCAGTAGACGTCACGTTCGCGTATCGGGGGCTAGTTGGGGAGAGAGTTAAAAAGAATGCCGAACAAATATGGCCATGATTTGTTCGAGATTCTTTTAAATTCTTTCCACAACTTTAGCCCCAGCTTCAATTTTTCCTTTCTTTTCCATACTACTAGTTGAGGAGAATATGTGCAACACTCTGCAACGAAGCTGTGATCGTCTTGATTGAAAGTCGACAAAATCTTTGGAAAGATCGACGAGAGGTCGCGAGCGTGGTGCGTCGATGCACACATTGATGTGGTAAGCCTTATTCGCGACGTGCTATAGGAAAACTTGTTCAATGTACGTTTGTTAGCGGCTATGCTCAGTCGCTTTGTGACCAGATTGATATCCAGCGACTAGCGTGTCTTTCTCCTCTCTCCCGGGCGCTTCTCCACTGCGGTGGTGGGTGGTAATCTCAGCACATCATGGGCAGAGGCTTGGAACGAGGTGCAGGCTGCCTTCCCAACCTTGATAATGGGCAGAATGCACCATCGTGGTGCATGCAGGGTACTAGTACATCGCACACACACCACCTTACAACCCGCCATAGGCAAGTCCATAGAGTTATGTATGTGGCGCACTGACACTAATCAGTGAATTATGCAGCAGTAGCAATGGTCAAGCGCTGCTTAGTATGGTATTATGCGCCATATAGTGCTACTACCAGACGACCAGGAGTTGAGATGATGTCAGACAGCCTCCTTCAGGCCGTTCAATCTCCACAGAGAGGTCCACTGATCAACCCTGTTCACGTGATATGTGCAACACAGCCAGGAGTTTCACACACAAGTCCAAGACATGCGTGATTAGATTGTTGGTGTTCCTAAATCTTGGCTTCATTGACCAATTGTCTTGTACCAGCTCCCTGCCACCCTCCACAACCTTGCATCAAAGACTTCTGGTTTGTCCACGAACCTGAAAATCTTGCGATTGCTCTGAGAGATGTTGGGGATTTCTAAATGATTGTGCTGCCGTCAGGCATTTGGGTAATCAGGGTTGCTCAAGAAGAGTACGAAAAATAAATTAGTCACTAGAATTTCGGACAAGCCAAGTGAGAGTGTTAACGTTCAGCCTAAGTAAGGGTCGTAAACAAAGAAAGTTAGGGATTTCCAAGACGTTTGGCATTTGGTTACTCAAAGACAAGTACGAAAAATAAATTAGTCAATCGAAGATGGGACAAGCAGAGTGAGAGTGTTAACGCTCGGCCTTACAGAGTGCGAGTGTTAATGTCCGGGAGAGTGTTAACATTCGGCGTAAGTCCGAACGTTAACACTCTCACTCTGTTTGTTCCAACTCTTTTAGTATTGTAAATCATTTTTAGTAGACGTAACGGTCGCGCATCAGGGGTCAGTTGGGAAAGGAGTCGAAGGAATCCCACACGGATATGGCCATATTTGTGTGGGATTCTTTTGAACTCCTTCCCCAACTTCAGTCCCAACTTCAGTTTTTTCTTTCTTTCGCATACTAATAGTTGAAGAAAATGTGTACAACACTTTGGGACTTGTTAGGGTCGACATGGTAGTGTTATTGAAACTTGTCATGGTCCACTTGTTGGGATCGTAAAAACAGAAAGTTGGGGATTTCCAAGATTATTGTGCTTGCGTTTTGCATTGGGTAATTTTGGTTACTCAGAGAAGTGTACGAAAAATAAGTTAGTCAATCGAAGTTGGGACAAGCAGAGTGAGAGTGTTAACGTTCGGCGTTAAGTTGCGGCGGATGGTGAGCACCCGACTCCTTATTTTTTCTTGAGAACACTTCTTACCTTTCTGGGGAACAAGTGCGTGGATAATTTTTTTTGGACCTGTTCAGTTAAGTTCAATCTCATTTATTTTTAAGTCTGATTGGGGCCCGGACCCTTAAGATGCCCATCCCTTACTCGCCTCCAAATGTGGAAAGTTATACCCGGACCCCTTCTCACCAACCACTTCTGTTCGGCCGTGGGGGCACAGATCACCTCCTTCATCCGGTCGGAGGATCTCGTCGTGTCTAAACTACCTGCATGTGGATGTGAGTTATGGTGAAGACTTGTCTCTCCATCAACAGGAGGTGACGGGTGGACAACTTGTCACGACGAGTCTTGTGCCCGGTACAGTAGACTCCAATGGGGCATAGAGTGTCACCCTTGCTGCCCCCACCCTTTACCTACGGGGAAGGCCCGGGTGTCCTCCGTGGACAGCATCTGAGGACAATGTGTTTCGAGAACGAACTGGAAAAAAGAAACTTTAGAAAAGGTGCGTTCAGGGTTGTCCTTGTCTGTTTCCCTTGGTAAGGCTGACATAGTGTGTACCAGTCCATGTGGTTTACAGGGAGGGGGGCATGAAGTTTGACTACAGGTACTTTCTGCCATGTTTAGACTTTTATGTTCATAACCCCTAGCGCAATGCGTGCGTGGTACTGTGAGTACCAAAAAACTGTGTTCGAGTCCTGAGAGGACAATTGAGTCAAATTTTACCCACGCTGAAGGGGTACCACAAAACTAGTACCGAGGGCCGGCAGAGGGGCAAAGAAGTTCTCTGAGAACTAGGTACTGAAGAGAACGCATTCTCGAAGAGCAGACTGAGAAGCTGTTCTGAAACAGAGGGTTGCCGCAAACGGCGGCGAAGGTATCACAGAACTTGTTCTGTCGGAGAAGGGGTTCTACGAAAAGAATGCTTCTTACAGGAGAAAGGGTTCTCGCTGGAAAAGATGGTGCGTTGAGGAATGTGTTCTCCAACGGTGGGCGTTCAGACACAGCGGCGCCAGACTCGCAGAAGCTGTTCTCTCGTAGAAGCTGTTCTCTCGTAGAAGCTGTTCTCTTGTAGAGGCTGTTCTCTTACTGCGGAGAAGGTGTTCTCGCCACAAGGATGGTGGTCTATGACAGAAGGTGTTCTGAGCAGGATGTCAATCGAACTGTTAAGGGCGTCACGGAGAAAGGGTTCTCAACATAAAGACAGTGCTGCACCATAACGAGAAGACTTTCTCCAATGTTGAAGAAGTTGTTCTCAAGATCAGCAATTGAGGCCTAAGATGTGCGGCGCACGCCTTCAAGCGCGTTGGTTTTTGGGTTTCCATGTTGGTTTATACCGATGGTTAAACACCCTGTTGCCACACAGTCAGAATTAGCGAGCACCCGACCAGATACACAACAGAAATACACACGAGGTACACCCGCCACTGGGGTGCAGGGACATGCCTGTTGCAGCGGTTGCGCTGGCGTCGGCAGCGGTTGCGCCGGCGCCTCGCACACTTTCGTCGTGTTGGACTGTACAACACGGCGACGGGGTGCACCGGCGTCTTCCGATTCGTCATCGGAATCATCATCGATGACAAACGCCGAAGAACGCTGTTTGCCATCAGCACAAAAGGCAGTGCCGGCAACCACCAGAAGCACTGCACATAACAGTGCCGCACGTGCCGCGCGGGGCTTCATCATTGAACACAGGCAAATGTTCTTTATTGCTCTGCGTCCCTCGCTTTAGATGAAGGGGTTCAATCTAGAATGCTCTAGATCATCAAGTAGTCGGTACAGTTGAATCTCTATCATTTTGTCAGTTCTGAATTTGTCGGTACGAATCAGGTTGACTGTACATATAATACATATATATATATTAGTAGAATGGGCAAAAACATGTTCAACAACGCGTTGAACAAACTCGAGCAGGTGTTCAATGTAACTTTGACGTCTAAAAGTTGCAGTCGTTGAATGCCACTTGGACGTCTGGACGATGTAGGTGCTAAATGCAACTTGGAAGTCTAAAATTTGCAGGTGTTACGCCGGCCGCAGGACCAATTTTCGAGACAAAAATCGAGAGCTTTTTTCTGCAGAGCTTTTTTCTGGAGAGGAATTTCTGGAGCAGCATTACTGCCCGAGAACTTTGTTCCCATCAATGTCTGTGGAGTGGATTCATTTTCCCCGAATTAGAACATTTGTACAAAAACGTTTTCA